>Ga0307379_10003251_pt1 | contig 23709 bp, 15 predicted proteins | sample UN2MG_FD_202237 | JGI IMG/M metagenome (GOLD analysis project Ga0307379, IMG submission 202237) | Soil microbial communities from Risofladan, Vaasa, Finland - UN-2 | ecosystem: Environmental > Terrestrial > Soil > Coastal area > Acid sulfate soil | place: Finland: Risofladan, Vaasa | collected... | reverse complement strand
CCGCCAGCAGCAGGCCGACGGCGGTCAGCAAGAGGGCGTCTGCACCTTCGCTGATGTAACTCATCACCAGGCACCCGACGGCGCTGAGAAACGTGGCCGCCCTGCCGTGCGAGACTCGATCGGCTCGTCGGACCAGCCGCCGCCGTCGATCGGCGAAACGCGCCGCACGATCGCGGTAGATGGTGGCGACTTGCTCCACGCCGGCGTTGGGGTCCCGGGCGTCGTTTTCCACGCTGTCCATTCTCCGACGGCGGTCACCCGCCGAGGGCAAAGCGCGAGTAGAAGTAATAACCGGCCAGGCCCGCGAGGGTCAGAAACACGCCGAACCATCTGAACCAGGTGGCGATACCCGAGTTGAGGAACTGGGCCTTTTCCAGCCTCGCCTGGGATTGATCGTGTTTCTCCTTGGCGGCTTGATACGCGGACGCTCCATTCTCGCCGCCCTGATCGGAGGCGGGGGCGTGCGAGTGCGCGTGTTCATTGCCCTGACTGGCCGCCGGGTCGCGTTGGTCCAACAAGCCGTGCAACTGGGCAGCGTTCTCGCCGTGCTGGCGGGCTTCCTCCTCGCCGCGGACCGCGCTGCGGGTCAGACTCGGCCAGACGATGGAAAGCCCGACCAGGAAGACTCCCAAACCCAGCCCGATCAAGGGTAAATGATGCAACTTCATGACGTCCGATTTGCCGCTCGAGGGCCCCTTATCTCCTGTAGTCCGTGACGTCCACGACCTGCTGGTCATTCGCGCTGATCAGGTAAGCCATGACGTATTCGTCCACGTCGTTGGGGAGAAAGCCGCCGTGGCCGTCGAGGAAGAAAACGTTCACGCCGCCGGGGTGTCGGCTCCGCGGCGCGGCCGAGAGGTAGTGCCACACGCCCGACACCTGCCAAACCCCGCAGGGCATCTTGTCCATCTGGGCATCGGCCATGTCGGGACACGAATAGAGCATGTCCATGGCGTTCTTCGTGTGGTTGGGCGTTTGCGTCCAGCCCAGACTGATGTCCCACGGCGTAAAGGTACTGCTGGGAGCCCGGTAGTCGTGGTGCATGTCGAAGGCCAACGCGCTGGCGCCGGTCCACGGCAAGGCCCACGCGCCCCGCTGGTCCTCTTCGTGGGCACGCGCGCGGACCTCCGAGAGCAAGAGCGTGTGAGACAAACCGTCGATGATCTCGGTCAACTTCTTCTTCGGTCTGCCCAACGCGCCGGGATAGTGGTCCTGCAAGTCGGTGTGGAACGGGCTGACGAACGCCGCGTAGTTGCCCTTGGCGAATCGCCGGCCGGCGGTCAATCCTGCGTGGACGAAGTACTCGCCCTGCGCCCAGTCGCTCGGGCAGAGCAGTTCGGGGATCGGGGTCGCCTGCGGATCGGCTTCGAGCGACTGATCGAGCACGCTCTTGTTCTGATCGAAATGGTTGTAGAGCGATTCGTGCTCGAGTTGCGGCAGGATCAGCACGATCCAACTGAACATCTTGCCCGACCGCATCCGGATCTCCCAAATCGGGCCGGAGATGGTCGGCGACCGGTCGACCAGCCCCGAAGCCGGCAGCGAACCGACGCTCGTTTCGTAGGCCAGCACGGCCTTGCCCAACTGGCTGATCCGACTGAGGCAGCTTACCCGGCGACTCGACTCGCGTACCGACTGCACCGCGGGCAACAGCATGGCGATCAGGACGCCGATGATGGCGATCACGACTAATAACTCGACCAAAGTGAAGCCGAACCGCCTGACCACGCACAGACTCCTCATGCAACTGATGCAGTACGACAAAACTCCGAGCGAAAGTTTACCTTAGCCTTGCCTTCACGTCAATTAGTGGCCAACATGCCCCAACGAGCGGGTAACTGGCTCAGCGAATCGGGTTAGGATCGGCGCAGAAATAAGTGGGGCACGATTCCATCGTGCCAGGCACGTTGGAAACGTGCCCCACAGTCAATATGCGACAGTTATTGATTCGCCGGTGGGAAACAAACCCCTCGAATAACGGGCACTCTCGACTCGCCACAAACCGCGGGCTACAATAACGTGCTTCCACGGTGGCGTCGGTTTGGGGTATTTCGGTAAGAGCGTACGGTGAGGTCATGGGTTCCACTCCGCGACGAGTTGTAATCACGGGCATGGGGATCGTCAGCCCGTTGGGCAACACGATCGAGGAGTTTTGGGGGGCTCTTGCTACGGGCCGTAGCGGCGTGGGCCCGCTGACGAGCGTTCCCCCCAATGCCTTGCCCGTCTCGTTCGCGGCCGAAGCCGGCGGCTTCCAAGGCAACATCGAGGATTTCGGCCCCCTGGAAAAGGACCTCAAGAAGTCGATTCGCAAAGCGCTGAAGGTGCTGTGTCGGGAAAGCCAGATGGGGGTGGCGTCGGCCCAGTTGGCCTTGGCCGACTCGGCGATTTCCCCCGGGCAGTACGACCCGACTCGGATCGGGATCAGCTTCGGGGCCGACTACATGCTCACCGTTCCCGAAGAGTTTACCGAGGGGGTCCTGCAATGCCTCGATGAGGAAGGGCGGTTCGAGTTTTCCCGCTGGGCGACCGACGGGATGCCCAAGATGTCGCCCCTGTGGCTGCTGAAATACCTGCCCAATATGCCGGCCAGCCACTTGGCCATCTTCAACGACCTGCGCGGCCCGAACAATTCGCTCACCCTTCGAGAGGCGGCGGCCAACTTGGCCGTTGGCGAGGCCTATCAAATCATCGTCCGGGGAAGCGCCGACGTGATGGTCGCCGGCGCCACCGGCTCGCGATTGCACCCGATGAAAATGGTCCACGCCGTGCAGCAGGAGGAATTGGCCACCCCCAACGGGGACCCCACCCGGGCCAGCCGGCCGTTCGACCGCGATCGAAGCGGCATGGTTTTGGGGGAAGGGGCCGGCACGGTCGTGTTGGAGGAACTCGCCTCGGCCGAAGCCCGTGCAGCAACGATCTACGGCGAGGTCGTCGGTGCGGCCTCCAGCTCGGTGGTGGGCCGAAATCTCGTGGCCCGGCGCGATCAGGCGCTCGTCAACGTGATGCGCGCGGTGATGCAGCGTACCGGGGCCACGGCGGATGAAATCGGGCATGTCCACGCCCATGGCTTGAGCACCCGGAGTTGCGATGCCGAGGAGGCGCGGGCGATCGATCAGATTTTCGCCACCCGCGGCGAACGGTTGCCCGTCGTGGCAGCAAAGAGTTATTTCGGCAATCTGGGAGCCGGCAGCGGAATGGTCGAGCTGATTGCCAGCCTGCTGGCTCTCGAGCATGACCGACTCTTCCCGATTCTCAATTACGAGACTCCCGATCCAGAGTGTCCGGTCGCCGCGGTCACCGACGGCACGACCGGATCGGGCAACAGTTTCGTGAACCTCAGCGTGACGCCGCAGGGCCAAGCGAGCGCCTTGATGGTCCGACGCTTCCGGTGATTGCGCCACATGTGGCGATGTGCGAGTCGCCTCTGGAGGTATTTCAAAGCCGGGCCGAAACGCCGTGACCTGCGTCTGTGTGCGATTTGCCTTCAGACGCCGGCATGATTTGAACAGCCAAGGCAATTGCATATAATTAAGCCTGGCTATTTTTCCTAATGCCCCCTTGTGCCCCCTTTTCCCCGGGCCGGGGATTCGTTGCCATCGATACCTTCGTTTCAAGGGGCAATCGCTGGGAATGGGGCAGGATTGGGGTGTGGCGGCCGACTTGACACCCCGAAAGCCGGCCGGTATGCTTACCAGATTACCAAACCCGCTAAGTTGTGATTTCACAAGCTTTTGAAGCACTTCGGCCGTTCGGTCGGGCCGAGGCGGTGGGATGGTATTCGAGTAGCCGTAACCGGCTGCTGCCGTTGAGGTTGCGCAGCGGGCTCGGCTTTTTGGATGACAGCCAGAATCGTACGGACGGCAAATGTCCCCGGTTGGGGGAAAGTGAAGTTCGATGGACCCTAGCGAATTGCTGAGGATCGTGGATACGATCCACCGCGACAAAAACATCGACAAGGAAATCGTCTTCGAAGGGATCGAGGCGGCGCTGGTCTCCGCCGCCAAGAAACACTTCGGCGAGGACGAGGAGATTGTCGTCCAGATCGACCGTGCGAACGGGTCCATTTCGGGCACCCATAACGGCGAGCCCCTCTCGCCCGAGGAAATGGCCGAACGCATCGGGGCCCAGACCGCCAAACAAGTCATGATCCAGAAGATCCGCGAGGCCGAACGCGACTCGCTGTTCAATAAATATGAAGAGCTTCGGGGGCAGTTGATGACCGGCCAGATCCAGCGTTACGAAGGAGGCGCCGCGACCGTCACCTTGCCCGACGTCGAGGCCATCCTCCCCCGCGGTGAACAGATCCCCGGCGAAACCCACCACGCCAACGAACGCGTTCGGGCGACCGTCTACGAAGTGCGCAAGGCCGGCAGTCGCGTGAAAGTCATCCTCACCCGTACGAAACCCCAACTGGTCCAGCGCCTCTTCGAGCAGGAGATCCCCGAAATCGCCGAGGGCGTGATCGAAATCAGGGCCATCGCCCGCGAACCCGGTTACCGCACCAAGGTCGCCGTCAGCAGTACCGATCAGCGGGTCGATTGCGTGGGAGCTTGCGTGGGCGTGCGGGGAAACCGCATCAAGAACATCGTCGACGAGCTGGCGGGCGAACGGATCGACATCGTCCGTTACAGCGGCGACATGCAGTTGCTGATCCCCAATGCTCTCCAGCCGGCCGAGGTCGAGGAGGTGATTCTCTGCCAGATGCTGGGCCGGGCGATCGTGCTGGTCCGCGAGGATCAACTCTCGCTGGCCATCGGGCGCCGTGGACAGAACGTCCGGCTGGCCAGCAAACTCTGTGGCTGGGACATTGAAATCATGACCCGCGATGAACTCGACGACCAAATCGAACAGGCCGTCGTGGGTTTCGCTTCGCTCGAGGGGGTCGAGGACGAACTTGCCGAGAAGCTTGTGGGGGAAGGGTTTTTGTCCTACGACGACCTCTCGGTCATCGAGCCGGAGGCCCTGATGGAAATGGGCGATCTCGGGCCCGCAGATGTTGAGGCGATCGTCCAAAAGGCCGAAGAAAAGGCCGAAGCAGCCGAGCAGGCAGCCATCGCACAGCGCCGGCAGCAGCGAGAGCAGGACCAACGGGAGGCGGCCGAAGCCCAACAAGCCGCCGAACAAGCCGGCGAGGAAGCCGCCGAACAAACCGGCGAGGAAGCGGCCGAACAAGCCGGCGAGGAAGCCGCCGAACAAACCGGCGAGGAAGCCGCCGAACAAACCGGCGAGGAAGCCGCCGAACAAGCCGGCGAGGAAGCCGCCGAACAAACCGGCGAGGAAGCCGCCGAACAAGCCGGCGAGGAAGCCGCCGAACAAGCCGGCGAGGAAGCAACCGAGGCCGACGAGTCGGCGGAGCAACCCGTCGGACAACCGGCCGATGAAACGGCGACCGAGCAAACCGTACCGTCAACGGAAGATCATTCTGAGGAAACTGTCGGTGAGTCGATGACGACGGAACCAGTTGACAGGGAGGACCTTATGAATTAGTCCGATTCGAGGAGAACGTGACGGCCGGCACGCCCCGGCCCAGGCAATTCGATAAGGGAGAGGCCAGGTGCCCATCCGCATCTACGCGTTAGCAAAAGAACTGAAGGTCGACAGCAAGGTGCTGGTAGATATCTGCGAGAAGCTAGGTATCACGGGGAAGGGCTCTGCGCTGGCCAGTCTATCGGACGACGAAGCGACCCGGCTCAAAGACCGGTTTGCCAAGAGTCAGGGGGCCGCTGCGTCGGGGGTAGGACGCGCCGGGGCCGGGAAAGTCGCCTCGCCGGTGCTTTCCGGGCCGTTGCGCCGCGAGGATTACATTGCGCCAAGTGGAGGGGGCGTCAGCGGCAAGGTGCTCGTCCTGCCCGGAAGACTGCAAAAAAAGGAACCGCCGGCGGCAAAGCCCCCGAGCAAAGAAACCGAGGCTGCTGCGGAACCGCCGCGGGTAGCGGAACCGGTGGCGAAGGCCCCGTCCGCACTTTCTTCGCCTCCGGCAACTCCCTCGCCTCCGGAAACGCTGTCCAGACCGCCTGCGGTGCCGCCCCCGTTGCCGCCAAGGGTCCCTCCGCTCATGCAGAGGCCGCCGGTGCTTCCGTCGAAGCCGCCGGTGCTTCCGTCGAAGCCGGGCGAGCCGTCGGAGGAGCCACCCAAGCCGCCGGAGAAGCTGGCGCCGTCGATCAAGCTGGCGCCGATGCCCACCACGGCCGCGCCCAAGAAGAAGCCGAAGTCGAAGGAGCCGGCACCTCAGAAGCCCGATATCAGACTTCCGTTGGACGCCATTCGTGCCGGCAAGGCGGGTACGAAGCCGCTTTCGGAACACCTGCGCAAGCACGAGAAGAAGAAGGCCGCCGCGGCAAAGAAGACGCCGGCCGAGAAGCGGTCCGCGGCGGAGACGCCCTCGTCGGACGCACCTCCACTGCCCGGCCGGGACCGATCCCGTCGTGCAGGCCGTGTCGGAGCCGTTGCGAAGGACGAGGCCGCGCCCGCGCTGGGTGGGCGCGAAGCCCGGCAACTGAAGCGCAAGCGGACCGCGTCGGTCCGGCGCCGGCGCGGCGGCTCGGAAGATGAAACGTCGGCCTCGCCCCGGCGACGCACGCGTATCAAGCGAACCGGAACCAACACGGCCGCCCCGCGCAAAGGCAAAGTCGTCGTGGAACTGCCGATCACGGTTCGCGGTTTCTCCGAAGCCGTTGGGGCGCCGGTGTCACGTGTGTTGGCCGCGTTGATGGATCTCGGCACGATGAGCAGCGTCACCGCCGCGCTCGACAGCGAGGTCGCCGAATTGCTGGCCGCGGAGTTGGGTTTGGAAGTCGAATTCCGCCAGCGATCCAGCTTGGAAGACAGGTTGCTGGCATCTTTCCAACAGGAAGACGATCCGGCCGCACTGAAGCCGCGGCCGCCGATCGTCACTTTCCTCGGGCACGTGGACCACGGAAAGACCTCCCTGCTGGACCGCATCATCGGAATCGACGTCGCCTCGGGAGAAAAGGGCGGGATCACCCAGCACATTCGGGCGTATCGCGTCGAAAAGGACGGGGGGGCCGTGGCGTTCGTGGATACGCCGGGCCATGAGGCGTTTACGGAAATGCGGGCCCGAGGTGCCAACGTCACCGACATCGCCGTGCTGGTCGTCGCCGCCGACGACGGGGTGATGCCGCAAACGGAGGAGGCCATCAGTCACGCCCGGGCCGCAGACGTGCCGATCGTCGTGGCGCTGAACAAGATCGACCTGCCGGGAGTCACCGCTCAACGGGCCCTGGAACAGTTGGCGGCCAACGAATTGCTGCCCACCGAGTGGGGCGGCGACACCGAAGTCATCAAGACCAGTGCGCTGACCGGCGAAGGGATCGACAAACTGCTGGAAACGCTGCTGACGGTGGCGGAATTGCACGAATACCGGGCCAACCCCGATCGCCAGGGCGTGGGGACCTGCCTCGAGGCCGAGTTGCAGCCGGGACGCGGCGTCGTTGCCAAGTTGCTGGTGCAGAACGGAACGCTCAAGGTCGGCGACGTGATCGTGTGCGGGGCGACTTTCGGGCGGGTCAAAGCGATGTACGACACGCTCGAACCTCGCAAGAAACACGATCAGGCCGGCCCTTCCACTCCGGTCAACGTAACGGGATTGAACGTCACGCCCGGCGCGGGCGACCGCTTCTACGTCCTCGACGACGTTTCCTATGCGCGGACGTTGGCCGAAAAACGGGCGGCCGAAGTCCGCCAGAGGGAACTCACCGGCGCCCGCCAACACGTGACCTTGGAAAACCTCTACGAAATGCTGGAAGAGGACCGGGTGCAGACGCTGAACATCATCCTGCGAGCGGACGTGCGCGGGTCGATCGAAGCCATCCGGAAGGAACTCGGCAAGCTGGAACACCCCGAGGTCCAGATCAAGATCCTCCAGGCCACCGTGGGAGGCGTGACCGAAGCCGACGTGCACCTGGCCGACGCTTCCGACGCGGTGGTCATCGGCTTCAACGTGGTGCCCGACGAAGGGGCCCGCATGCTGGCCGACCAGCGCGGCGTCCAGATCCGCCGCTACGAGATCATCTACCAGGTCAACGAAGACCTCAAGGCCGCCCTGGAAGGAATGCTCAAGCCGGAACAACTCGAGAAGGAAAGGGGCCGTGCCCTGGTGCAACAAACCTTCCACATCAGCCGCGTGGGAACGGTGGCCGGTTGCCGCGTGCTGATGGGTACCATTCCGCGGGACGCGCGCGTGCGCGTGATCCGCGAAAGTCGCGTGATCGGCGACTATCCGCTCGATTCGCTCAAACGCGAAAAGGACGACGTCCGCGAAGTCCGGGAAGGATTCGAATGCGGAGTGAAACTCAGCGGATTCAACGACCTCAAGGAGGGTGATGTGCTCGAAGCGTACACGATCGAGGAGGTCGCCCGAACCTTCTGAGGGAATGTCCAGGAATAAGTCCGCCGTTTTGACACCAACCCTCCGACTCGAATTGCCATGCCGTCCCGACGTGTCCAAAAAGCAGCCGAAGCCATCCGTGAAGTGGTCAGCATGGCGATCTTGAGCGAATTGCGGGACCCCCGCGTCCGAGACGTCACGGTGACTTACGTGGAGGTGTCGGGCGATCTGCGGCACGCCAAGATCCACGTGTCGGTGATGGGCGATCAGGCACACCAGGACCTCAGTCTGCGCGGCCTGACCAGCGCGGCCGGGTTTCTCCAGTCGAGGGTCGCAAAACGGATCGACCTTCGCTACACGCCGAAACTCCACTTCGTGCTCGACCAGGGCGTGAAGCGGTCGATCGAGATTTCCCGCATTCTCGACGAAGTCCTGCCCAATCACCGAGACGCCGACGCAGACGAGCCCGAAGCGGCCGTGCCCGATGAGCCGGCGGCCGCCTCGGACGACGACGAGGCGGTCGATTAGAGAAGTACGCAAGAGAAAACCCACCGCGTCCCGAAAATTCGACGTTGACCCGTCCATAACGACCTTCAAGAGCAGTTTCTATGGCACCCGTCAGTCGTACGGCACAGTTGGGCCAGATCTCCAAGGTCCTCAAGCGACACTACAAGCCGGTGGCTCCCGATCCCGACCGGCCCGTTCTGGAACATCTGTTGTTCGCCTGCTGCCTGGAGAACGCCCACTACGAGGCGGCCGAAGAGGTTTTCGCCGCTTTGGTCCATACCTTCTTCGACTGGAACGAGATGCGGGTGACCTCGATTGCGGAACTCTCGGAGATCATGGCCGCGTTGCCGGATCCTCGGGCGGCGGCGAATCGGTTCAAACGCGTGCTGCAGAGCGTCTTCGAGGCGACCTATTGTTTCGACCTGGAAGAAGAGCGGAAGAAGAATCTCGGTCCCACGGTCAAGTGGTTCCAGAAGCTCGACGGGACGACTAACTTCACGGTCGCCTACCTGGTGCAGGCGGCCCTGGGTGGCCACGCCATCCCCATCGACGCCGGCGTGTCGGCAGCACTGCACGTGGTCGAGCTGGTGACCGACGAGGACGTGGCCGGGTGCGTCGTGCCGGGCCTGGAACGCGCCATCCCCAAGGCCAAGGGAATCGAATTCGGCTCCATGCTCCACCAGTTCGGCGCAGACTTCACGGCCAATCCCTACTCGCCCGCCGTGCGGAAGATCCTCCTGCAGATCAATCCGGACGCGCAGGACCGGCTTCCCAAACGCCGCTCTCGAAAGAAACCCCCGGAAAAGGCGACCCAACAGCCGGCCGAATCGGCCGAGGCCGAACCGCCCTCCTCCGAAAGCAAGAGAAAATCGCCCAAATCCAAAGGCGCCGCGTCGGAGCACGAAAAGTCCGACCCGGCAGACACCAAGAACCGGACGTTGGGTCCGAAGAAATCCTCGGCAAGGGAAAAGACGGACGCCGAAAAAACGGACGCCGAAAAAACACCGCCCGAATCCCAGCGGAAAAAGGGGAAATCCACTTCCGAAGGACTCGCCAAGCGGAAACCGCGTTGAGCGTTCCGCGCAAACGCAGCTTGCACGCATCGCCGCGCTGAGCAGGCCCACTTATGAGGAGACTTGCCGTGTACGCTCACCCGATGCGGTGGTTCTTGGGCCCGTGGATTCTCTCCGTCGTCCTCGCTGCCGCCGATTCCCGCGCTCAGACGGCCGAACCCGAAACGCCGCCGGCGGATTCCACGGCCGAGAGCGGCCGGCCCGGACCGCTGATTCTCGACGACGTGCCCCAGCCCCTGGTCCCCAAGCAGCCGCGAACCGAGGCCGAGGAAGATCGCCTCGATGCGTTGGCGCTGTTCGCGGCCGGGCGAATGCTCGAGCGAAAACACCAGTACGCACAGGCCGTGCAACGTTATCAGCGGGCGTGGCGGTACGATCCGGAAGCCTTCCACATCGCCCACACGGTCATCCACCTGGCCTTCTCGCTCCGCCGTTACGACGAAGCGGCCCGCGTCGCTCTGCAACTCGAAGGGGACCAACTCCAAGACACCAACCACCAGGTCTTGCGGTTCCTGGGAATCTACCTGAGCAGGCAAAAGGACTGGGCCCGCGCCGTAAAACTGTATGAAAGGGCGGTGGCCGTGCGGGCCGGCGAGAAACCGACGGGGGAGGACGTCCTCTTGCAGATGGAGATGGGCCGGCTCTATCACCTGATCGACGAGTACCGGAACGCCGCCGAATGTTTCGCGCTGGTCGCCCGTGCACTGGAGGACCCGCGGGAGTTCGAACTCAGCGACGACCAGCAGAAGCAGATCCTCCTGGAAAAGCCGGCGCTGACCTACACCCTGTTCGGCGAGTGTTTCCTGCGTGCCGATCGCCCCGACGAGGCGAAGGCCGCGTTCCAAAAAGCCCACGAGGCCGGCAAGGACGACGCCTTGCTGCAATACCACCTGGCCCAGGTCCTTGCCCACCGCGGAAAGCCGGCCGAGGCGCTGGTCGCCCTTCAGGCCTCCTTCGGGGAACACCTGGCCGACGAAGGGCTCGCGCCCTATGAGCTTCTGGCGGAAGTGTTCGAAGACCTCGGCCGCAAGGACGGCTTGATCGAGAAGTTGGAGAGACTCCACGGCGACGATCCGAAGAACGTGCCCTTGGGATATTCCCTGGCCGGCAAGTACCGCGAGACGGGGAAATCGCAAAAGGCCGAATTGCTCTATCTCGCGCTGATCAAGACTGCGCCCACCCCGACCGGCTTCCGAACCTTGGCCGAAATCTACCGCCAGACGAAGCGTCCCGAGCAGTTGCTGGACGTCTTCGGCCAGGCGGTGGGGATCACCGGTACGCTGGAGACGTTGGGCCCGCAGAGCCAGGCGGTCCTTGACGAGGACGACCTGCTGAACGACGTGATCGAGATCGCGCGTAAGCAGTACGAAAGCGATCCCGACTTGCTCGATTTCGGCAAGCGATACGCCGTCGGCCTGCTGGCCCTGCGAGCCCAACGGTTCGACGCCGCGGCCGAGTTCTTCGACCTGGCCGTCGAGGCCCGGCCCGAGGAAGCCGCCGAGGTCCTGTTGGCTTGGGGCGTGGGGTTGTTGGTCTCCGACCGCGCGGCCGACGCGGCCAAGGTGTTCCAGCGAGCCCTCGACCAGAAGGCGCTGCCCGAGGAGAGCCCGATCTTCCATTCCTACCTTGCCCGGGCGCTGGCGATGAGCGATCGGACCGACGAGGCGCTGGCCGCTGCCCGCAAGGCCGTCGAGTTGGAGAGGGACTCGCCCCGCTATCACGGCCTGGTGGCCTGGGTGCTGTTCGACGCGAAGCGTTATGAAGAGGCGTACGAGGCGTTCACGAAGTTGATCGAACAATTCGACTCCCAGTACGATTCGCCCGAGACCCGTGAAACCCTGCGCGAAGCGCGGCTGACGTCGTCCCATCTCTGCGTGCTCAAGGACGATTTTCCCCGGGCGGAAGAGTGGCTGGAACAGGTCCTCGATGAATTTCCCGACGACGTCGGCGCCAGCAACGACCTGGGATATCTCTGGGCCGACCGGGGAAAGCACCTCCAGCGCGCGTTGAAGATAATCCGCCTGGCCGTCGAGGCCCAGCCGGACAACGCGGCCTATCGCGACAGTCTGGGTTGGGCCCTCTACCGGCTGGGACGCTTCGAGGAAGCGGTGGCCGAGCTGGAAAACGCCGCCGTCGAAAGCGACGACCGTCCGCCCGACGCCCTGATCCTCGACCACCTCGGCGACGCCTATCTGAAAACCGAACAGGCGGAAAAAGCCGAGAACGCCTGGCGCCGGGCGGTGGAACTCTTCCGCCAGCAGGAAGAACCGGAGAAGGCAGAAGCCACGCAGAAGAAAATTGAAAAACAATCGTAATTCCTAACGCAAGATCAGGAACTCGCTATGGCAGGCCATTCCCATTGGGCAGGTATCAAACACAAGAAAGCGCTTGTCGACGCCAAACGGGGCAAGGCGTGGAGCAAATTGTCCAAGGCGATCATCGTGGCCGCGAAGATGGGCGGCGGCGATCCCGACGCCAACCTCCGGCTCCGCTACGCCATCGATGACGCCAAGGCCGTCAGCATGCCCAAGGACAACATCCAACGGGCGATCAAGAAAGGCACCGGCGAACTCGACGGCGGCAATTTCGAAGAGATCGTCTACGAAGGCTACGGGGCCGGCGGCGTGGCCGTCTTGTGCGAAGTGCTCACCGACAACCGCAATCGTACCGCGCCGGAAATCCGCAAACTGTTCGAAATGTCCGACGGCAAGCTGGGAAGCACCGGCTGCGTGGCCTGGATGTTCGACAGCAAGGGGCTGTTCCTGATCCCCAAGGAAAAGGCCGATGAAGACGCGCTGATGGAAATTGCCCTGGAGGCGGGCGCCGACGACGTGAAGCTGGACGCCGGCAATTTCGAACTCACCTGCGACCCGAGCGTCTACCGGGACGTTTCCCGGGCGCTGGCCGAAGCCGGGATCGAACCCGAAGTCGGCCAGATCACCCGCATCCCCCAAAACACGGTCGATCTCGACGCCGGCACCGCCCGAAAAGTGCTCAAACTGATGGAAGGTCTCGACGATCACGACGACGTGCAGAACGTCTCGGCCAACTTCAACATCCCCGACGAGGTCATGGCAGAGGTCGGGGAGGAGTAGTGGGCAGTGGGCAGTGGTGAAGGATCGAAGGAGCAAAACGCCCCCGCACTGCGTTGCGGGGGGTGAGTCGCGAGAAGCCGTCCATGCAAACCGAACGGCGCTACAAAACCACTTTGGTGATCGGCCTGCTGACGCTCCGGCTTGCCGTTTCGGATGGAATGATTCCGGCCGTGGGCGCCGCCTCAGAAACCGGAGAATATCTGGGACCGTGCGCCCTGGCCGTGTCGAAAGACGGCGGAACCCTCTATGTGGTCTGCTCCGACGCGCAGCAGGTGGCCTGGGTCGAGCTGCCCGGTGGCAACGTGACCCGGCGCGTGGCCATGCCGGCCGAACCGACCGGCATCGTGACGACACCGGACGGAAAAAGACTGATCGTCACGTGCGCGTCATCGAGGAGCACCGTCGTCGTGCTCGATGCGAACTGCGGTGATCGCATCACGACGATCCGCGCTGGGCACACCGCCACGGGGCCCGCGCTCAGCCCCGACGGCAAGCGAATCTACATCTGCAATCGGTTCGACAACGACGTCTCGGTCATCGATTTGGCGGCCGGCAGGGAAATGGCTCGCGTCAAGGCCGTGCGCGAGCCGATTGCCGCGGCCGTCACGCCCGACGGACGCTTCGTGCTGGTCGCCAACCACCTGCCGAACACGCGGACGGACCGTGCTTATCGAGGCGACGTGGCGCCCGTCGTTACGCTCATCGACACCGAGACGCTCGAAACGACCGCGATCGAACTGCCCCATGGAGCCAACGGCCTGCACGGCCTGTGCATCCTGCCCGGCGGCGATCACGCGCTGGTCACGCATCTCCTGTCCAATTTCGAGCAGATTCCCTTCCAGGTCAACACGGGCTGGATCAACGTCAACGTGCTGAGCGTCATCGATATCCGGCGGCGGAAAGTCCTCAGCACGATCGGAATGGACGAGTACGATCTGGGGACCGGCAATCCTCACGGCGTGGCCTGTACGGCCGACGGAGAATCGGTCTGCGTCAGTATCGCCGGCACGCACGAATTGCTCCTCATCGACCGCTCCGAATTGCTCGGCGATTTTGCCCATCGAACCATGCAGCCGATGATGGGCGTCTGGCCGATCTATTTCGCCCTGGGCGACAGCCTGTGGCGGCGAGTCGAGCTGCCGGGCAACGGTCCGCGCGGATTGGCGTTGGCCGGCTCGAAGGTCTACGTCGCCGAGTACTTCAGCGACACCGTGGCCGTGGTGGACCTTCCAGCCGCAGCCGGCGGATCCGTCCGCTCGATCGCCCTGGGCCCGGCGCTCGAGCTGACCCCGCAACGGCGCGGCCAACTGCTGTTCCACGACGCGACCCTCTGCTACCAGCAGTGGCAGAGCTGCGCCAGTTGCCACCCGGACGGCCGCGTGGACGGCCTGAACTGGGACCTGGCCAACGACGGCACCGGCAATTCCAAGAACACCAAGAGCATGTTGTTGGCCCACCGCACGCCGCCCGCCATGGCCGAGGGCGTGCGACCGTCTGCCGAGGTGGCCGTGCGTTCGGGTCTGATGCACATTCTTTTCGCCGATCGGCCCGAAGAGGAGTCGGCCGCCATCGACGCGTATCTCGAGTCGCTCCGGCCCGTGCCGAGTCCCCACCTCGTCGACGGCCAACTTAGCCCGGCGGCCGAGCGAGGCCGCACGCTGTTCCACAGCCCGCGCGTCGGCTGCCACCGGTGCCATCCGGGGCCGCTCTACACCGACCTCAGGTTGCACGACGTGGGCACGCGGAGCCCGCGCGAGTACAGCACCCGCTTCGACACGCCCACGCTCGTCGAAGTCTGGCGGACGGCCCCGTACCTGCACGACGGCCGCTACACGACGATGAAGGAACTGCTCGTCGAGGGCGAGCACGGCCTGCAACGCGGCCGCGGCGACGACCTGAGCGAGCGGGAAATCGACGACCTGGTCGAGTTCGTGCTGTCGCTGTAAGGGGTTACGCGGCAACAACTTATTCAATGGGCTTATTCAATGGGCTTGTTCAATGGGCTTGTTCAATGGGGTGGCACGCCCTGAGGAACGAAGGGCGTGAAGAAACCTGCCAAACCACGCCCTTCGTTCCTCAGGGCGTGCCACCCTCGCCGAGAAAGTGTACAATCTTGTGCAAACTGAGGGCTACCGCTCGGCCAGTGTTTTCGGTTCTTCGGGCAATTTCGTGGCTGCCGAGTGAAACAGCGGATTTGACCGTCGGAAGAGTACGGGTTCCTCTTCTCTGCTCACGTCGCTCAAGGACGTGGAATCAGAGAAGAGGAACCCGTACTCGTCCGTGCCGTCGGCTTCGAGGGACGGGGAATCGAGCCACGGAGATTCCTGAAGAACCGTATTTTCAGAGTGCAGAATCGAAGTTACCACGTCTCCATGAAAAGTAAAGAAAACGAGAACCAAAGGGAGGTAGATCGTCATGAGGTATCTTATCAACTGCACGCTTCTGATCCTGATCGGCTCGATCGCCCACGCCGGCCGGGCCGCGGAGCCGGCAGCGCCGGATCGATCGGCCCCGCCTGCTTTCGCGGTGCCCGTAATGTGGGACTACAGCGCTCCGCTGATCGCTCCCGAGCCGCGCGAGCAGGATCCCAGCCGGGCCCAGAAGGACCCCACGGTGGTTTTCCATGGCGGGAAGTGGCACGTTTTCATGACCGTCAAGCTGCCCGGCCGATCGGCCATCGAGTATTGCTCGTTCGAGCGGTGGGAAGACGCCGACAGCTCCCCGCGCACGATCCTGAAGATCAGCCAGAGCAACTACTATTGCGCCCCGCAGGTCTTCTACTTCGCGCCGCACGAAAAGTGGTATCTGGTTTATCAGATGGCCGTGCCCGGTGCAAAATACATGTGGGTCGCCTATTCCACGACGAGCACCATCTCCGACCCCGACTCGTGGACGCCGGCCAAGCCGATCCTCGACGGCGGGGAGAACGATCCGCGCCAGGCCGGCGGGCTCGATTACTGGATCATCTGCGACGATCAGCGGGCCTACCTGTTCCTGACCAGCCTCAACGGCAAGATGTGGCGACTGTGGACGAACCTGGCGGACTTTCCCAACGGATTCGACCATTGCCAACTGGCTCTGGAGGCCAATATCTTCGAAGCCAGTCACACGTACCGGCTCAAAGGAACGGACAAGTATCTGACGATCATCGAGGAGAACGGGCGGCGGTACTACAAGGCCTATCTGGCCGATCGCCTCGACGGCCCGTGGACGCCCGTGGCCGACACGGCGGAGAAGCCTTTCGCCGGATGGAAAAACGTCCGGCCGGCTCCCGGCGTGGAGCCCTGGACCGACAACATCAGCCACGGAGAACTTCTGCGCGATGGATACGACCAGACGTTGACGGTCGATCCGGACAACCTGAGGCTCATCTTCCAGGGCATGTGGGACAAGCACAAGGCCGGGATGGCCTACGGCCAGTTCCAGTGGCGGATCGGCATGTTGACGCCGACCGTTGACGCCGGCGATTAGCGAGCAGTTGCAAACGCCGCCGGGGCATTGGATAATGGATCGTGGGTGGCACGCCCTGAGGAACGAAGGGCGTGGAACGTCGGGAAAACACGCCCTTCGTTCCTCAGGGCGTGCCACCCTAAATGCCAAAAACCGCCTGGTGCTCGTTGCCCCGGCCTGTCGCGTCTTCTATCCAACTATCCCTGGGAGTAGCCATCATGAGAGCGTTCATCCCCGTTGCGATTCTTCTGCTCGTCGGCTCGACTCCGGCCACGGCGGCCGACCAACCGAATATCGTGCTGGTCATGGCGGACGACCAGGGCTGGGGAGACATGGCCTACAACGGCCATCCGACCCTGAAGACGCCAAACTTCGACGCCGCGGCGGCGGCCGGACTGCGATTCGATCGCTTCTACGCCGCCGCACCCGTCTGCTCGCCCACGCGGGCCAGCGTGATGACCGGACGCCATCCGAATCGGATGGGCGTCTTCAAATGGGGATATCCGATTCGCCCCCAAGAGGTCACGGTCGCCGAGGCCCTGAAGACCGCGGGTTACGCGACCGGACATTTCGGCAAGTGGCATCTCGGCTCGGTGCGCCGTGCCAGTCCCGTTCACCCCGGCAGGAACGGATTCGACGAGTGGCTCAGCGCGCCGAACTTCTTCGACAACGATCCGATCCTCAGCCGCCAGGGCACGGCCGTGCAAACCCGCGGCGAGAGTTCCACCGTGACGGTCGACGCCGCGTTGGAGTGGATCACCGCCCGGGCGAAATCCAGCGAACCTTTTCTCGCGGTCGTCTGGTTCGGCTCGCCGCACGGTCCTCATGTCGCGATCGAAGAGGACCGGGCGCTGTACGCGGATCAACCGGCGAAGGTGCAGCATTTCTACGGCGAGATCACGGGGATGGACCGGGCCTTCGGCAAGCTCCGCAACGCGCTGGGGGACTTGGGCATCCGCGACAATACGATCCTGTGGTATTGCAGCGATAACGGCGGCTTGCCCGGCGTCGGTTCGACCGGCGGGCATCGCGGCAACAAGGGCCAGATCTACGAGGGCGGCCTGCTGGTACCCGCCATTCTGGAGTGGCCGACCCGAATCCCCAGCCCGCGGATCACCAAGGTCCGCTGCAACACTTACGATATCTATCCCACGCTGCTGGAGATCACCGGCGTGACGATTCCCCGGCAGCCCGTGCTGGACGGCGTCAGCCTCGTGCCGTTGATCGAAGGCCGGCTCGATACCCGCAGCCGCCCGATGGGATTCTGGGATTACTCGGCCGGCGGCATCAGTACGCCTTCGGCCAAATGGATGGGAGAACTCCTCGAGGCACAGCAGGCCGGCGGCGATCTCCCGCCGTACGAGTCCAGTCAGCGGGCCGCCGAGTTGCCGAACCCAGCTTATCCTCTCGACCAATACCCCGGACATGCGGCGTGGACCGACGGCGACTGGAAACTCCATCGGATCGCCGGGAAACAAGGTGGAGTCGCCTGGGAACTCTACGATCTGGCCGCCGATCCCAGCGAGCAGAACGACCTGGCCGCCGGCGAGCCTGAGCGCGTCGGGCAGATGCGCAGCGAGCTGGACGCATGGCTGAAATCGGTCGTGCAAAGCCTCAACGGCGACGATTATGCCGAGAACGGAACGCCGAGGGACTGAGGGGCCGCGCAGAGACGACTTGTTCAATGGGGTGGCACGCCCTGAGGAACGAAGGGCGTGGAAAACCTGCCAAATCACGCCCTTCGTTCCTCAGGGCGTGCCACCCTCGCCAGGGATTCCCACGAAACCAGGAGACGACGTCATGCTCCGAACCGCGGGATTTGCCTCTGTTGTGCGCGTGGGATTCGTCTCGCTCGCGATGTTTCTTGCATCCATGGCGACCCTCGACGCCGCTGAGTCTGCGGACCAAAGCGCCGCGAGAGAATTGGCCCGGCAGGTGTTCGAGGCCACCGCAGTCGAGGGCGGCCTGATCGTACACCTCGGTTGCGGCGACGGCAGATTGACCTCGGCCTTGGCGACGGGCGACCGCTGCCTGATCCAGGGCCTGGATGCCGACGCGCAGAACGTCGAAAACGCGCGCGAGCATGTCAAGTCACTCGGTCTCTACGGCCGCGTGTCGATCCACGCGTTCGACGGCGAGCATCTGCCCTACGTCGACAACCTGGTCAATCTGGTCGTGGCCGAGGAGTTGGGCGAGGTCTCGACGGCCGAGGTCATGCGGACGCTCGCCCCGCTGGGCGTGGCCTATATCCGGCAGGGCGACGCGTGGATCAAGACGGTCAAGCCATGGCCGAAGGAAATCGACGAGTGGACGCATTACCTCCATGGGGCCGACGGCAACGCCGTGGCCAACGACCGGACGGTCGGCCCGCCGCAGCACGTGCAATGGGTCGCCGAGCCGCGCTGGCAACGTCACCACGAGATGACGCCCAGCCTCAGCGCCATGGTGTCTTGCGGGGGACGGCTGTTTGCGATCATCAACGAGGCCCCGCCCGGCATCGACGGTTTGCCCGATCGGTGGACGCTCGTGGCCCGCGACGCCTTCAACGGAACGCTCTTGTGGAAGCGTCCCATCGCCGAGTGGGGCTGGAATCAGTGGAGCGATCACTCGTACGGGGAGGGGCGCTGGAACCACCCCACGCATATCGCCCGGCGGATGGTAGCGGTCGGCGATCGCGTCTACGTGACGTTGGGTTTCAACGCGCCGCTGACGGCCCTGGATGCAGCGACCGGCGAAACCGTGATGACTTATCCCGAAACGCAGTTTACCGATGAGGTCCTCTATCACGAGGGAACGCTGGTGCTGGCGGTCAACACGGCCCGGCAGGGTCCCGGACACATCAACGCCAACCCGCCGGTCGAAAAGGCCGTCGTCGCGCTCAACGCCGAGACGGGAAAGCTCCTCTGGAGGACGGACGGCTTCACCGGCGTCGCTTCCAAGGCCGACGCCATCGAGCGCGTCACCCATCTGAGCATGGTTCTCGGCGGCGGAAAGGTCTTTCTGATCGAAGAGGACGCGGTCGTCGCCCTGGACCTCGCGACGGGCAAACGCACGTGGCGCAAGGAGCGCCCCGCCCGCCCGAAACCGGTCACGTACGGCAGCTACTACTTCACCAACCTGTGCGGCCTGGTCTATCACGACGGCGTGGTGCTCTTCATGGAACCCGACGCCACGCTGAAAAAGCAGCCCTGGAACGCGCCGGCCCGGTCGGAGCTGTCGGCCATCTCGGCCGAGACGGGCGAAGTCCTCTGGACGCGCCCGTGCGGCATGTGGGGACACTACAACGAGGGTGACGTGTTCGTCATCGACGCCCTTGCGTGGGTCCACGACGGCGAGGGCTTCTCGATGATGGGCCTGGACCCGCACAGCGGCGAGGTGAAACGCCGGCTTTCCACGCAAGAAGCCCTCGACCAGGGACACCATCACCGCTGCTACCGCGACAAGGCCACGTCGCGTTACTTCGTCACCGGGCGCAGGGGGACCGAGTTCATCGACGTCGAGTCCGGAGAGAGTCTGCGCCATCATTGGGTGCGGGGGACGTGTCGATACGGCGTGCTGCCCTGCAACGGGCTGCTCTACGCGCCGCCGCACCCCTGCATCTGCTATATCACCTCGAAGCTCAACGGCTTCTGGGCGCTGGCTCCCGAGCGGGAAACGGGAAGCGAGAAGCCGGCGGCCGCAGGTTCGTCTCCCCTGGAACACGGCCCGGCCTATGCGAACCGGGCATCTGGGCCTCCCGCCGATAATGTTCCGGCTTCGGACGATTGGCCGACGTATCGCCACGACCCGGCCCGGAGCGGCTGCGCCGGCACGGAAATCTCCCGCGATTTGCGGCCTCAGTGGACGGCGCAGATCGACGGTCGGCCGAGCAGCCCGGTGATTGCGGAGGGGAAGGTCTTCGTTGCCTCTTGCGACACCCATACCGTCTGGGCCTTGGACGCGGCCGATGGAAAGCCGCTTTGGAGCTACACGGCAGGGGGAAGAATCGACACGCCGCCCACCGTGTATCGGGGGCTGGCTCTGTTCGGGTCGGCCGACGGGTGGGTCTATTGCGTGCGAGCGGACGACGGCAAGCTGGTGTGGCGCCGCCGTGCCGCGCCCGACGATTCGCGCATCGTCAGTCACGATCAGTTGGAGTCCCCGTGGCCGGTACACGGAAACGTGTTGATCCAGAACGACGTGGCCTACATTGTCGCCGGCCGATCGTCGTTCCTCGACGGGGGAATCTACGTCTGTGCCGTCGAGCCGGCCACGGGCAGGCTGCTGCGAGAGAAGCGGATCGACAGTCGCGATCCGGACACCGGCGACATGGTCGAGTGCCGGCTGCCGTACGACATGCCGCCGGACGCGCCGGGCGCGTTGCCGGATATCCTCGTCGGCGACGGCACGAGCGTCTACATGAGACACCTGCAGTTCGACCCGGCCGACCTCGACTATCGAAACGCCGCCGAAGCGATGCCGCCGCAGAAGAACCGGGGCGCGTATCCGTACGTGGGCGGCCATTTGATGTCCGTCGCCGGGCTGCTGGATGACTGCTGGTTCAACCAGACCTTCTGGACGGTCGACGGCCGGTCGCAGTGCAAGCTGCTGGTCTTCGACGACGAAACGGCCTACGGCGTCAAGCCGTTCGCCGCCACCGCCCGGCACGCCCGAGCGATATTCAGACCGGGCACCGAAGGCTACACGCTGTTCGCCAACCGGCGCGGCGAGCACGTACCGCGATGGTCGATCAAGGTCCCGCTGCGTGTGGTGGCGATGGTCGTCGCCGGGGAGACGCTCTTCGTGGCCGGCCCGCCCGACGTGGTCGATCCCGCCGATCCCTGGGCGGGCCTGGACGGCAGAAGGGGCTCGCTGCTTCAAGCGATTTCGGCCGCGGACGGCGAGAAGCTCGGCGAAATCGAACTCGACGCCTCGCCGGTCTACGACGGGATGGCCGCGGCCGGCGGCAGGCTGTACATGGCGCTGACCGACGGCGTCGTGGTTTGCCTGGGGTCGCGCCGCGGCGATTGAAGCGAGAAGCGAGTGCGAAGCCGGAAGCGAGTGCGAAGCCGCGAGCGGCTTTATCGGTCGTCGGGTCGGTATCGCTCGCGGTATTTCTCGACGGCCTTGTCTTTCCATTGCTTCAGGCCCCGCCACAGGTAGCCGGACACCTCCTCGACCTCCTCGGCGACCTGTTTGCCGGCCAACTTGAGCTTCTCCTTCCAGTCGTCTTCTTCCGTCGTGTCGGCTCTCGGGTCGTCCGGCACGGGCGGCGGCGGGAGTTCGGGAGGCCGTGCGGAAGCGACCGGTTCTTTCGGCTGACCGACCTCGACGCCTTCGGCCGCCACGCGCAACAGCACCAGCGTGGCGTCGTCGTAGCGCATCTCCTGCTGCTGGCGCAGGCGGGTGATCTCGTCCTCCCACTGCGGCTGCGTCATGTTCCAGAAGGCATCCCAGTCCGGCGACTTGCCCGACTCCAACGACCGCAGGGCCCACTCGCCGATCGCGTCGGTACACAACACCAGCAGGTCGTCCGCGTAGCAGAGTTCGTCGAGCGAGGTGAACTCCATGAGGTGGTCCCGGCTGAGATCGACGCTTCCCAGCACGACCGGATCGTCCTGAAATTCCTCGGCCTTTTGCACCGGAAACGTCCGCAGGACCTCTCCGTGGCGGACGTGCAGCAGGCAACTATCCCCGATGGCGAAACCCTGCAACCGAAACGCCCCGAACGCGCCCTCTTGTTGCTCCTCGACCGGCAACAGGCGGACCCACAGCAGCGTGGAGAACGCGCCCACGGGCAGCTTGGCCTTCTGGAACCAGGCGAGTCCGCTGGTGTCGATCCGCTCGGACCACGCCTGACGCCGCTCGGCCAGCCATCGGGCGAACGCCTCCTTGTCGTCCGGGTCGGGAGTGTCGGCGATGACGGCTTCGGCCAAAACGCCGGCCCACTGCCGCGAGAAGATGGCCGAAGAGACCCCGTCGGCCACGACGGCGATCCCGGCGGCGGCGTCCAGCGCGTAGGCGTCCTGGTCTTCCTCGGGATGTTCGATATCTTTGGCGAGCTTGAAAACCCGCGAGTGAAATGGCATCGGTTCTTCTGCTCGTGTTAGTCGTCTAGCGCAACCCGGGTGCCGCCTGCGTTCCCATGTTGAGGAACTGGATCAGGCAAACCATGTCCGCATTGAACGCCATTCCCCGGGCGCTTTGCTGCAACTGAAAGCCCTCCATCATGCCGTGCCGGTAGAACGGGTCGGGCAGCACGCTGGACATGCGGAACAGCACGCGGGCCAGTTCGTCCGGCAAGCCCTCCTCCCTGGAAGGAAACATGAACGGATCGGCCGCGGTCATCGAGAGGTGGCAGTTGAACAGCAACACGTTGCCGTCCTCGGTGGCGAGGTTCTTCACCGCGTCGGCGTACGGGTTGGGGTCGCCGTCCTGCGATTCGCCGTCGGTGATGTGGACCACGATGGGCGGGAAGCTGCGCGGGTGCTGGGCGATCCACTGGCTGAGCACCTGGTGCGTGTGATACAGCATGTGGCACATCGGCGTGCCGCCCTCGGCCTTCGGGTCCACCCAAACGGGAACCTCGCACGGCACCTCGATCATCTCGCCCGTCTCCTCGTCGGGGATGTACTGCATGCGGGTGTCGATGCGGGCCGGATTGGCGCCGACTTCGGCGATCGACACCAGCATCCTCCCGGCCAGGGGGCCTTGCAGGGCCGACTCGATGATCGGGTTGGCACTCTGGTCGGTGCGATAGCCGAACACGCCGACGTCCATCCAGTCCTTGATCCCTTCGTCTCCGCTGGCCCGGATGGCCATGTTCTGCAGCCAGCCGTTGATCGCCGTGATCAGCTCGTCACACTTTCGGTTGGGGGAATTCCCCAGCGGCTCTTCCATGGAGAACGACTGGTCCAGCAGGAACAGGAAACAGGCCTTGTTCTGGCGGCTGATCTCCTGGGAATAGGGTGCACGCGACATGGTCATCTCCCGCGGTTCAGGTACTCTTGAGTTTTCGATGTAGGTTACAGCGGGGCTCGGGACTGGGGGCTCGGGACTGGGGGCTCGGGGTTCGGGACTCGGGAAGACAACACCGGAATCCAATGGTCCCTCGCATGGTTCCAAGTCTCCAGTTCCAGTCCCCGAATCCCCAACTCCGAATCCCCAGCCCCGAGTCCCGAGCCCCCAGCCCCCAGCCCCCAGCCCCGAATCCCCAGCCCCGAGTCCCCAGCCCCGAGTCCCCAGCCCCCAGTCCCCA
>Ga0307379_10003249_pt1 | contig 23731 bp, 20 predicted proteins | sample UN2MG_FD_202237 | JGI IMG/M metagenome (GOLD analysis project Ga0307379, IMG submission 202237) | Soil microbial communities from Risofladan, Vaasa, Finland - UN-2 | ecosystem: Environmental > Terrestrial > Soil > Coastal area > Acid sulfate soil | place: Finland: Risofladan, Vaasa | collected... | reverse complement strand
CCCGTCCAGGCCGAATACGGCGGGCGGGTGCGCCGCAGCATCGGCGACGCGGAGCTTCAGGCCCGGCTCGACGCCATCGCGCGGGCCAACGCGCTCCACACCTTCCAGCTCAAGACCGCCCGGCAGCGGGCGATTGACGGCTGCGCCGTCGTGCAGGTCTACTGGGACCCCAATGTGGGCGGGGCCTCCGCGCCCCGCGCCCTTCCCCAGGCCCCAGAGCAGCGCGGGGCAGAGACGCCCCGCCCACAACTGCTCGATGGCGGGGTGCGGCTGAAGCACATTCTCCCCGAGCACTTCTTCCCCATCGTGACCGAGGACTGCGGGCGCCTCGACGCCGTGATCATTGACCGTTCCGATCACGCGTCACGCGTCACGCGTCAGGAAAAGGCCCCCTCGCGGGTGGAGATCTACACTCCACAGGACATCGCGGTCTACGAGGATGGCGTGCGCATCAACGAGCCGATGGGCTATGGGGCGCTGCCGTTCGTCGTGTTCAACGGGCGGCGGCTGGTGGGCGACGTGTTCGGCCACTCGATGCTCCGCGGCATCGCCGAGCTGAACCACGCGCTCAACGAGAGCCTGAACAACGTGCTGGAAATCCTGCGGTTCCAGGCATTCAGCCTCCTCGTCATCCAGGGCGGGCTGCACGGGTTGCCCGTGGACGCCGACGGGCGGCCGAAGCTCGCCATCGGCGAGGCGGGGTTCCTGAACATTGACGCGGAGGGCCGCGTGTACTTCGCCGACCCGAACCCGAAGATTGGCGAGGTGCTGGCCGTCATCGAGCGGATGATCGGGATGATGTACGAGACGGGCAGCATCCCCGTCGCCGTCGTGCAACCGCAGCAATCGCACGCCGAGAGCGCGGCCTCGCGGCAGATTCAGTTCATGCCCCTCGTGGACCTCGTCGAGGAGCTGATCACGTTCGACCTCGAATCGGAGCGGGACCTCATCGAGAAAGCGTTGCTCGTGGACGCCACCCACCGCTCCGGCCCCACCGACCTCGACGAGGTTCGCGGGCGGCTCGGCCGCGTGGACATCGAGTTCCCGCGGACGTTTCTGCCCGTGGACGATGCGGCGCGGTTCGAGTTGCTGCGAGCCAAGCGCGACGCGGGCCTGCTCACCCGCCGCATGATGCTCGCCGCCGAGCATCCCGAGATGAGCGAGGAGGAGCTGGAGGGGCTCGAGGCCGAGCTGGGGGCGGAGCAATGACTCTTGCGGGTGCCACCCTCAACGGCTTCCGTTGAGGGTGCCGTGGCCGACGGGCCTTCAAGAACGAGGACCGCCTGAAGGCGGGACTACGAACAGGAGAGCAAGAATGTCGAACGACGTTGCGGTGGATCCGCAGGAGGCGGTGGAAGCAGGTCTTCCCGACGAATGGCGGGAGCACGTGCGCGAGCTGCGCGGCGAGAACGCGCGGCGGCGCAAGGAGAACCAGGAGCTGCGGGCCCAGCTCGCGGCGCTCGAGGCCCGCTCCCGCGAGGCCGCGGCGGCCCAGGCAGCCGCGAACGAATGCGCCCAGCGCGAGACCGCCCGCCTGGCAACCGTACACCGGCGACTCAAGGAGGTGGAGCTGGCGCGGCTGACGCGCGAGGCGCTGGCCGAAGCGGCCACTCGCGGGGCAGAGACGCCCCGCCCACAGGGCCGGCAGTTGGACCCAATCAGGGTGCAGCGGCTGCTCGCGCTGGTGCCGGCCCCGGTCGAGCTGGATGCCGACCTGGTGGTGACGGATGAGGGCCAGGTGGTGCTGTCGCCCGAGGCGACGGAGCGGCTGAAGGGCTACGCGGCCGAGATGGCCGAGCTGGCGAGCGTGGAGGCACGAGCCGTGCCGCACGCGCCGGCGCCGCCCGTCGGCGGCGAGCCGCCCAGGGCGTCGTCGCCCAGCGCCGCATCCGTGCCCAACGCCTGGGAGCCGGAGGGCCAGACCTCGCCCCTCGGCCGGGCGCGCGCCGCGCAGCGGCGGGCGGCGGCCCAGCCGCGAGCGCTCGATGCGCTCGCGCGAGTGTGAAACACGTCCCCCTCCCGCGGGTTCCAATACCCGCGGGAGGGTAGAAGGAACGAACCGGCGCGGCGCTCGGACAGGGCGTGGCGCCGGTGGCGTTTAACCTCCCGCGGGCGCGGAAGCCCGCGGGAGGTGAACTGCAAAGGAGAAGAAGGACATGGCAGGGTTGACGACTCAGGAGAATCTGGAGAGCTTGTCGCAGATCAGTGCGCAGCTCACGCACACGTTCAAGCCGGGCTTCACGCAGGTGCTCAACGAGGACACCTCGCTGTGGAGCCTGGTCCCGAAGCGCAAGTCGCTGGCCGAGGCCGTGCGGGTGAAGTTCCACGTCGGCCGCAACACCGGCGGCGGGCCGACGACCGAGACCGGTTCGGTCGGCACGGCCGGCTGCCAGGTCTACCACTCGGCCTACGCCGACTACGCCATCTACACGAAGCCCATCGAGGTGACCGACCTCGTGCAGGCGAAGGCGATGGCGAGCGGCCACGGCAACTACGACGCCTGGGCCGACGAGGTGGCCCGCGCGGCGGCCGACATGCGCCGCGACCTCGAGGAGGCCCTCTGGGGCGCCCAGAGCGGGAACAGCTCGCTCGGCATCCAGGACGCCCTGGACGACGGCCAGGCCATCGCCAGCTACCTCGGGCTGGCGCGGGCCGACTACCCGTTCCTCAAGTGCGTCTCGCTCGACGCCATCAGCGGCGAGACCCCCGGCCCGCTGAGCTTCGCGCTCCTGCGCGAGCTCTTCCGCAAGATTCACCACGGGACGGGCGCCGACATCGCGGGCGAGGAGATGACGTTCCAGGCCGCCGACCAGGGCGGCGGGCGGGTGGACGTGCTGCTGACCACGCCGGAGATCGAGACGGTGTATGAGGCCCTCGTGACCTCGAACGGCCGCTACCCGATCCCGGCGCCGGTGAACAGCCGCGTGGACCCCGGCCTCACCGACCTGGTGTACAAGCGGGCGCCGGTGCTCGGCAGCCGCTTCTGCCCGGACAACCAGGTCTTCGCCCTGGACCTCACGACCTGGAGCGTCGAGATCCTGCCCCAGGTGCTGGTGGGCGAGAACGGGCAGCGGCTGGAGACCGACTTCGCCCTGGTGCTCGAGGGCCGCAGCGGGCAGAAGGTCACCGCCTTCTGGCGCGTCTACTTCCAGCTCGTGTGCTCGAAGCCCTGGCGCAACGGGCGGATCATCAACGTCTCGCACACCGAGCCGCAGGGCTAGGGCGAGACGGCACGGACAGACACGGACGGACACGGGCCCCACAGGGGGGCCGTGCGCCGCCCGTGTCGGTCCGTGTGCGTCCGTGTTCCTCAAGCTCAATGGAGACAGCCCCATGCTCAGCCGCATCACCTTCATCACCCTCCCCGCGCTGGTGCCCCTGGCGGCGACGGCGGCGACCGACGAGAGCCCGGTCGTGCGCTGGGGCATCGCCGGCGTGCTGAGCCTGGTGATGGGCGCGCTTGGCGTCGTTGGCAAGCGGCTCCTCGACGCGCACATCGAGTCGATCAAGAGCCTGGCCGCGTCGAACGAGAAGCACGCCCGCGCCGCGCTCCTCATCGCCAGCGAGCTGCGACAGCGCCCCTGCCTGAAAGACTCTCTGCCGATCCAGCGGCTCGCCGAGCGGGCGACCGAGGAGTGAGAAAGGAGCATCGAGGAGATGGCGCGATACTACTATCTCGGCCCGTGGCAGTGGGGAGGGGAGCCGGAAGGCTGGCATGCCCCGTCGGGCACTGTCGGCGCAATCGACCTACGGGCGCTGGCCGACCAGGCGGCGGCCGGGCCGGAGCCGCGCGGCGTCGGCTTGTTCGCCACGACCGATCCCCTGGGAGCCGAGTACCTGTTTCTCGGCGACGCGCTCGACGCTCCCCTCAGCGACGCCCAGGCGGAGGAGTGGGTGCGCCTCGTCGGCATCGGCGGCCTCGACGCCCGCACCGTGCTCGATGCGCTGTGGGAGACGCTGACCGAGCGAAGCGACGCAGACGGGCAACACGGGCCGCTGCCGCTCGACTGCACGACGGCCGGCGTGCTGGAGCTGCATCTCGCGGGCCATTCGCTCGTGAAGTCGGCTCGCTTCCAGCCGAAGGACGAACACTGGAAGCAACTCCGAAAGCTCCGCCAGGCGGAGTACAAGGCCATCCGCAAGGAAGTCCTGAAGGGCACGCAAAAGACCAACCTGCACCGGATGCTCTCCGGCATCTGGGCGCGCAAGTATGCCGTGGACTACCGCGAGTTCCTGGGCTCGGAGCCCGACGAGCCGCCCGTGCGGCCCGAAACCACGATCGCCGAGAGCTTCGACAAGGCCGATTCGGACGATCTCGGCCCCGACTTGCCCTGGACAGACCTCATAGGCAACTTCAGGGTGCTGTCCAATCAGGCGTACACAAGCAGCACAAGTCACAGCGAGAGCCGAGCGGACAGCGACCTCAGTTCATCGGATCACTACGCCCAGGCGGACTTCTGCATAGCTCACACGGGCGTCCGCGCGCGGCAGAGCGCCTCGGCTCGAACCTGCTACTCGTTGCACCTCTCTGCCAGCGACTCGAAGCTTCGCATCTACAAGCAGATCACTGGCACCTACACACAGCTGGCCGTCACCGCGTCGGCGATCACGCCCGCGCTGCCTGAGCCGTACAGGATTTCCTGCGATGGCTCGAGCCTCAAGGGCTATCAGGCCGGCGTGGAACGGATCAGCACGACCGACACGGCGATTCCCACGGGCACGCGCGGCGGGATCTACGGCTACCGCTACGGCGGGGCTGAGCCCGCACGGATTCTCGACAACTTCGAGGCGGCGGACCTGGCTGCGCCCGCCGCCGTCGTTCCCTGGCATCTGTTCTTCGGAAGGGGCATCTGACATGGCAAGCCGAGGCCAGTCCCTCACCCTCACCTACATCGCCTGGGACACCGCGGCCAACGCGGGGAAGACGGGCGATGCCGGCAACCACACGCTGCGCTGGGTCAAGGACGGCGCGTCCGCCGCGCCCACCAACGCCCCGGGCGAGCTGGACGCGACGAACGCGCCCGGCGTCTACAAGCTGGCGCTCACGGCGGCCGAGTGCGCCTGCGACGTGGGCGTGCTCTGCGGCAAGTCCTCGACAGCCAGCGTCGTCCTCATCCCGGCGACCATGACCTTCGAGCTGCTGCCGACCACGCCGCCCGCCGCGAACGGCGGCCTGGCGACGGTGGACGGCAGCAACCGCGTCGCCGGCGTGCAGGGCACGCTGAACACCCTCGACGAGCTGGCCGAGAGCCTGGGGGCCGCGGCCGACTGGACCGAGGCCGAGCGGCGGCAGGTCCGCAAGGCCCTGGGCGTGGACGGCGAGGGCGCCGCGACCTCGGGCGAGGGCAACCTCGATGCCGCCCTCACCCGGCTCGAGGCACTCCTCGGCCTGCCCGTCGTCGCACAGACCACCGTGGCCGGAGCGGGGCAGGACATCGTGCGCTTCCGCGGCGACACGGTGCCGATCGCCTTCGACCTGGGCCGCGACATCACGGGCGCCAGCCTGGCCTTCACCGTCAAGCGGCGCGCCACCGACCCACAGACCGCTGCCCTCATCGCCAAGACCTCGGCCCAGGGCGGCGGCATCGAGATCACGAACGCGGCGGCAGGCCAGTTCGCCGTCACGCTCGCGGCCGCCGACACGGCGGCCCTCCTGCCCGACGGCCGCCGCGCCGCGTTCCTCTACGACGTCGAGATGACCCTCGACGGCGCGGTCGAGACCATTTTCGCCGGCGCCTTCGTCCTGCTGCCCGATGTCACGACGGGGTGAGGGGCGCCATGGGACGAATGGGACCTATGGGACACATGGGAGACACGCGATCTCCGCTCCCATCCGTCCCATAGGTCCCATTCCCTCCCCTCCCCCATCAAGGAGCCACACGCCATGTCGAGCTACAACTTCTTCGGCGCCACGGCCGACGACGTGCTCCGCCGCCTGTCGGGCAGCGGGGCGCAGCTCACCATCAGCCAGGTCGAGGCGGCGATGAGCGACGCCGAGGCCCGCATCGAGGCCGCCCTGCCCGACCGCTATCGCCGCCTCCTGTCCTGCGTGGAGGGCGACGTGATCGTGAGAGCGGCGACCGAGGGCCAGGCCGAGGCCGCGATCGGCCTCCCCGCCGCCGCCCACCTCGTGCTCTACGCCGACCTCGCCTGCCCCTATCCTGACCGCTCGGCAGCCGATGAGATGGACCCCTCGGCCTACACGCTCGACGAGGCGGGCGAAAAGGTCGCCTTCTCCCCTCCCCTCTCGCGCGGCACGCGGGTCGTGGCCGACTACGAGACGACGCTGGCGAACGGCCTGTGCATCCTGGCCGACATGCTCGCGGTCGTGGCGACGGCCGACCTCATGCAGGCCCACTGCCACGGCCAGTCCGACAAGGTCGAAGCCGCGCTCCGCAACGCCGCCGAGCGCCTGGCCGCCCTGGCCGACGGCTCGCTCGGCGTGCCCGAGCTGGACAAGCTCACCCTCTACGACGACTGGGAGCGCGCGCCCCGGGGCGTGCGTTGCGGCCACCTCGTGAGGAGCTGACACGGGCGAGGCGATGGGACACATGGGACGTATGGGACCTATGGGAGTTCCACACGCCCACCGTCCCATAGGTCCCATTGGTCCCATACGTCCCATTTCCTCCGGAGGTTCACATGCCTTCCGCCACCTTCCACAACGTGCCCATCGGCGACGCCGCGAACGGCGTGCTCGCCCTCCACGCGGGCAACATCGAGCGCTCCGTGCTGGTGGACCAGCCGCTGGGCCTCGACGGCGCGGTGACGCGCCACCGCGGCGGCGGCCGCCAGACCATCCTCGTCCAGGCCTGGAAGCAGTGCGCCTCGGCCGCCGAGCGCCTCGGCTACATCGAGGGGCTGATGGCCGCCTTCGGCTCCGAACACGCCACGCTCACCTGCCGCGACGGCGACGCCGCGAAGTCCTGGACCCGCTGCCTCGCCGCCGCCGTGCGCGAGGACAAGGCCGATGGGCCGTACGTCGAGTTCACCGTCACCTTCCTCCGCAGCGCCTTTTGACCCGTGACGCGTGACAAGAGAAGAGCGCGGACCCCTCAGCCCTGGTCGGTTCTGGTCACGCGTCACGGGTCACGCGTCATACCCTGCCCACACCCCAAAGGGACCACTCATGTCGCCTACCCTTCGTCACAACGGCTCGGCGGTGGACCTCGCCGCGGCCCACTGCGAGCTCGGCTCGCTCGTCCGCTCGTTCGCGGGGCCGGATTCGCTCACGCTGCGGTGCGCCATCGCCTTCGACGAGCCGACCCCGTGGCAGGACGAGGACACGGTCCAGCTCCTGCTCGACGGCGCGGTGCTCTTCGAGGGGCGGATCAAGGCGTCCGACCGCATCGCCTCGGCCGAGCGCGAGCACGTCGCCTACACGTGCCTCGGGCCGCGTGCGCAGGCCGACGCCGTGCTCTTCCAGCGCTCCATCGGCGGCACGCTCACACACCGCGTGGTGTACAACTGCCCCGTCGAGGAGGCCGACCTCGAGGCCGGCTCGATCGCCCTCCCTGGCACGACGGCGACGGTCGGCCAGATCGTGGCCGACATCCTGGACTCGATGGCGCCCGAGCTGGCGGGCACGATCGGCGACGGCTCGCCCGGCTCGGGCTACGCGCCGGCGGAGCTCGACGCCCTGGCCGTCGTGCCGCCGAAGCTGGTGCTCTGCGCCGAGAGCGTGGACGGCGCGCTGCGCAGCGTGCTGCGCTACGCGCCCGACTTCGGGTACTGGATTGACCCCGCGACGCATCAGGCCCGCTTCCTCGACCTCCACGCGCTCGAGGCGAAGGACCTCCCAGGCGTCGGCGGCGCCGTGATTCGCCAGGAGCTCCGCTTCTCCACCGACCGCTGCTATTCCGCCTGCACGGTGTTCGGCGACCTGGAGCTGGTGGACATCGCGGAGGACCTGACGCCCGCGTGGGACCCGCAGCTCGAGGCCGACTGGACGTCTGAGAAGGCGGCCCTCTTCCCCGACACCTACGGGCGGGTCTGGCGCCTGTTCGCCACGGGCGAGCCGGCCCAGGCGGGCGGGATCGTGCTCCCCGAGCGCTTCGTCGGCTCGGGCGAGCCGCTCGTCACCGTCACCTACGCCGAGGACGGCATCACGAAGACCGGCACCTGCGGCGCCACGGTGGTGGACGGCACGAAGCTGCTGCTTGCCGCCCGCGCCCGCGAGTGGGACTTCGCCCAGGGCAAGTACCAGGCGGCCACGGTCCGCGCCCGCTTCACCTACGCCACGGCGCACGTCGCGGGCCGCTACCCCGCCACGGGCCACACCGGCACCGCCTACACCCGGCGGGGCCTCGTCCGCGAGCGGATCCTCCTCGAGGAGGACCGCGGCAGGAAGACCATTCGGGGCACGGTCCACGAGGTCCTCTCGCCCACCTGGTTCCGCGTCCTCCGCGGCGTCGCCTGCGAGGATGAATTGGTCTGGACCGTCGTCGAGTTCAACGGCGACGGCATCCTGCACCTGATTGCCACGAACGATGCCGCGACCATCACCCTCGAGGAGCCGCCGCAAGACCCCATCGAGGCCGGCGACCCCTTCGTCGTCATCGTGCAGGACGACACGCGGAAGCTCTACGAGGAGGGCACCCTCTCGCTCCTCGAGAAGCGCGCGAAGGAGGCCCTCGAGCGGGTGATGGACGAATGCGTCGAGGGCGTCGTCCCCCTGGCCGGCCTCGACTGGTCGCTCGGCCTCGGCCAGGCCATCAGCTTCTCGGGCACCAACGACCCCGAGTATGCGAGCCTGGCCGCGCCCCTCGTCGCCGTCGAGCACGACCTCGCGCACGAGCGGACGGTCCTCTCCCTCACCACCTGGCGCGCCGGCGGCCTGCTGAGCGCCGCCGCCGCGGAGGGCGAGCGCCGCCGCGACCTCGACACCTCCGAGCTCCGCGGCCAGATCGCCCGCATCCTGCGGCGCCACCGGCGCCGGCGCCGCGGCGGCCTCCGGGGCGCCCGCGGCGACCTTCACGAGCTTCACCCCGACGGCCCTCTCCACGGCGACGGCATCTGGATCGGCCTCGACAAGCAGGAGGTCGGCCACGACGGCCCGGGACCCGTCTACCGCACCGTTGGCGGCACGGGGCAGTACATCGAGTGGATTTCCCTCGACCTCAAGGGCCACGTCGTCGAGGCCGGCGCGGGCACGTTTTCCTAGAGGAGAACCTCCCGCAGGCTCCCAAACCTGCGGGAGGTCTCCCACAGGTCCCATTTTCCCCAGGAGCACCCCATGCAGCACGAAGTCGAAGGCCTCATCGCTCGCCTCGCCACGCGCTTCGGCGACCAAGTCCTCTCCGCCTCGGCCCTCGTCCGCGGCGGCGCGGCCGTCGTCGGCCGCCAGGCCGAACGCCTCGGCCGACTGCGCCCGCGCACCATCGTCGAGGTCGGCACCCGCTACGGCGTCATGGCCGCCCTCCTCGGCCGCCTCGCCGAGCGGGTGTTCACCATTGACCTTCACGAGGCGCCCGTCGTGCCCGACGTGCTCGAGTGCGCGGGCGTGGCCAACGTCGTGCCCCTCCGCGTGGCCGACAACGCCGCGAAGGCCGCCCTGCTCGACCAGCTTGGCTTCGACCTGGCGTTCCTCGACGGCGACCACAGCCGCGACGGCGTCGCCCTCGACTTCGCGCACACCCGCCGCTGCGGCGTCGTGCTCTTCCACGACTATGCCGACCCCGGCTTCCACGGCGTGACGGAGTTCGTGGACTCCCTCGGGGAGGGCACCATCCTCCGCGACGTGCCCTTTGCCTGGTGGTTCGCCCCGGGCAGGGAGCCCTTCGAGCCCCTTGTGGGCGGGGCCTCCGCGCCCCGCGTCGCCAGTTGGCGCGACGGCACGCCCTTCTGCACCGCGGGCCTGCGCTGCCACTGAGAGCCTAGCCTCCCGCAGGTTGTGGAACCTGCGGGAGGTTTCTGGGAGCTTGCCCCATGCGCATCTGCCACCTCACCCCCCTCGCCCGCCGCGGGCCGTGGACCACGCCCGAGTATGGCTGCGGGTCGTGGTGCCTGGCCCTGGGCGCCGAGTTCTTCCCCTACGCCGCCGACGACCTCACGCCCCTCGAGGGCTACGACCTGCTGCTGCTCCACACCGCGATGGGCCTCTACCCGCGCGTGCTCGAAGTCCTGGAGCGATTCGCCCACAAGCCCGCGGTGCTCCTGCTCACCTGCGACGCGATGTTCATTGACCCGCAGGGCTTCTTCCCCGGCTTCGCGCTGCCGCTGAAGGCCCTGCTCGACCGCGCCCGGCTGGCCGTCACCGAGACCGAGGAGGTCGGCTTCTTCCAGGCCATGACCTCGACGCCCGTCGTCCACCTGCCGCTCCCCGTGCCGCTGGAAGCCATGCGGAGCTGCTCGGCCCAATCTGGAATCTGGAATCTGGAATCTGGGATCTCCATCCTCCTTGGCTCGGGCTTCCGCGCCAAGAAGAACGGCCTGGCCACGGCCCTCGCCTTCCGCCGCCTGCGCTCCCTGTGGGCGGGGCCCCCGGGCCTCGGCGATCCCTGCGCCGGCAATGGCGGGACCGTCGCGCTTTCGCGCGAAAGCGCGACGGTCCGCCCCCTTCCGGCCGCTCACCCCGCGGGGCCCTGCCCCGCTGCCCTCGTCTTCGCGGAGGAGCCCGAGGCCGAGCGCGAGGCGTTCCGCCTCTGGGGCATCGAGGGCGTCGAGGTCCGCCCGACCTGCCCGCAGCCCGACTACTGGCGCCGGGCTGCCGCCTGCGGCCTGGCGCTGCACCTCGACTACCGCCGCACCATCGGCCGCTTCTCCGCCGAGTGCGCGGCCCTCGGCGTGCCCTGCATCAGTACCGCCGGCGCCACGATGCAGCGCGCCTGCTTCCCCGACCTCATCGTCGAGCCGTGGGACGTCGAGGGCGCGGCCACGCTCGCCCAGCGGCTGCTCCGCGACCCGACGTTCCGCGACCGCGTGCTCGACCGCGCCGCCGGCGCCCTCGAGCCCTTCGACCTAGCGCCCTCGGCCGCCCGCTTCCGCCAGGCCCTCGCCCGCTTCGTCGGGTGAGCGAGAACCAATGGGACCTATGGGACGTATGGGACCCATGGGACAACTCGCGCCCCGGGCCCCCAACACCCGGCACCTGACACCGCTTCTGGGAGTCCCCCATGCCCCCTCGCATCGTCACGATCTCCGACCACGTGGACTGCCCGACCGGCTTCGGCGTGCAGCACCGCCACCTAGCCTTCGCCCTCGCCCATGCCGGCTTCGAGGTGCACGCCCTCGGCCTCTGGGACACGCGGCCGCTGGCCCGCATCTCAGCTCAAGCTCCCGCGACCATGAGCCAGCCACCCTGTCATTCCGAGCCTGCCGAGAGCCTGGCCCGAGCGAAGCGAGGGCAACCTTTCAGGGGAGCCGACCAGCGTCACAAAGCCTCGTGCGTTGGCGGCGCCAACTCCCCTGAAAGGTGCTTCGACAAGCTCAGCATGACAGAGCGCGGGCATGTCTCCTTCGCGGAAACGACTCCCGAGCTCGTTGCCGTCACCCGCTACCCCGCCGGCCTCGGCGTCGAGGACCATCGCCGGGCCTGGCCCATGTACCGCGAGCTGCTGCGCCCCGACCTGGTGATCACCCTCGGCGACTTCGAGATGTTCCGCCACCTCAACGACGAATCGCCCCGCAACTTCGCCTGGTGCCACTGGCTGCCGATCGACGCCCTCCCCTACCCCGACCGCGACCACGCGGCGATGCTCCGCTACGACCACCTCGTGCTCATGTCGCGCTTCGGCCTCGGCGTCGTCCGCCCCCACCTCGAAGGCCGCGTGCCGCTCCACTACATTCCGCACGGGGTGGACGTGCGGGCCTTTCGCCCCCACGACGACCCGCTGGCGCTGCGCCGCCGCTGGAGCCGGCGGCTCGGCGTCGAGCTGCGCCCCGACGACTTCGTCCTCATCGCCCGCGACACGAATCAGTGGCGCAAGCAGCAGCCGTTGCTCCTCGAGGCCCTGGCCATGCTCCCGCGCGACGTGAAGCTCCTCCTCCACTGCGCGCCCGTCGCGCACCCGCGGGCGAACGGCTGGGACCTGCCCCACCTCGCCCGCCTCTACGGCGTCGCCGACCGCGCCATCTTCACGGCCGGCCCGTTTGGAGTCCTGCCTTCAGGCAGTCCGCATCCCGCGCCCGCCTCTGAGGGCGCGGCGGAAGGAACACTGGCTGAAGCCAGGACTCCGAACCTGACCCCGGAGGAGCTGGCCGAGCTCGACAACCTGTCCGACCTGCGGGTCTCGGCCACCGCGGGCGAGGGCTTCGGCGTCGTCACCATCGAGGCCATGGCCTGCGGCACGCCGACCCTCATCACCAACTACGCGACCAGCTCCGAGCTCCTCCTCGGCATTGCGCCTGGCGGCTCGCCGTTTGCCGGCTCTTCACCCCCAGCACACAGTGCCCAACACCCAACACCGCGCGAAGCGATCCTCGACCGCTTCGGCCCCGCCGGCGAACTGCTTCGGGTGGCGGCCTGGACCGTCGAGCAGGCCCGCCACCTCTTCCGCCCCGTGCCCGACGCGACCGACCTGGCGGCGAGGGTCCTGGCCTTGCGCGACGACCGTGGCCGCCTCGCCCGCTACGGCGTCGCGGGCCTCCGCCGCGTCCTCGCCCACTACACACTGGGGCGAGTCGCCACCGATTGGGCCGCCCTCGCCCGCCGCGTCCTCGCCGAGCGCGTGAGGTAGTTTCCGTTGCGGGAAGTGGCGCCACAGGCAAGATGCCTGTGCCACCCCCCAAGTACTGCTCCACAGAGAAAAGTGTACAAGAACCACGCTCTGCGGCCTTCGTGCCGAAGGCACGTCAGGAGTTAGCCGGCGGCTTCAGCCGCCGGACTCGGGTGCCAGAATGAGCCCCGTCCCGAAGGGACGGCAGGACGGCTTCCCGGCGCGGCTTCTGCCGCCCCTTGCGGGGCTGAAGACTGGGGACCGCCGGGTTCCGGCGGCTGAAGCCGCCGGCTAAGTCCTGGCGTCCCTGCGGGACGAAGCCCAAGGGAATCCCGCCTCACTATTGCGCGCCTTCCTCCGTGGAGCGGTACTAACAAACGGCGGTGGCACAGGCTTCCAGCCTGTGACTCACCAAGGCCAATTGCCCTCAACCACTTTCCGTAACAGAAACGAAGTAGCCCGCCGCGCCGAACCATGGGGGTGGTTCCACCTGCAATCCCGGCTCGCACCTCACGCGAAGTTTCGCCTTGCAAATCCCTGACGCCGTGGTATAATCGTGCTCGTCGGGGGCTTGTCAAACCCGTTGTGGCGAGGTCGCTGGCCGCCAGGAGGCAAGGACTATGAGACGCGTGCTCGTCGTGGCTGTGTTGCTCTTCGCTGTCTCTGCTCCCCTGCTCGCGCAGGAGCCGGCCGTGCCGGCCCAGCCGACGGAAGAGGAGGGTCCGCGCTTCACGATCTTCACCAAGCTCTTCCGCGGCATCGGCAACATCATCATCGCCCCCTTCGAGATCCCCGTGACGGCGTTCAACGTGGCGGCGGACACGGATGTCTTCATCGGCGTCTCAGTGGGTTCGGTGGCCGGCGCGGCCGCCGGCTGCGAGCGCCTCGGGTGCGGCGTGATGGACGTCATTACGTTCCTCTTCCCGCCCTACGACCGGCCGCTGCTCACCTACACCGTCGGGAAGTCCCCTGCCGGCGCCGCGGCCATCAACACGTTCCCACGAGAGCTCTAAGACAGCACGGAGGCATGCCCCTTGTCCCGACTTCGCAGCCGCCGACGCGGCAAGACCCGCTCCTCGAAGACCAATCACGGCGTCCGCCCAACGCTTCACAAGAAGCGTAGCCAGTTTTAGACCCGCGCGCTCCGGGCCACACCCCCCTACCACGCGGCCCGGGGCGCGGGACAGCACTCCCCGTCCGTGCGAGGTCCTGCGGCACGTCAGCCGACAGGCCGGCGAGAAACCGGCTCCAAATCGGCTTGACTTCGTCGCTGGCCCACGCTAGAATCCACAACATCCTGTAAGAACCCCTTGCATCCACCACAAGGGGTCGCTATACTGGCGGTGGCCAATGGCCCTGGCGGCTCCCAGATGGTGGGGAGCACTGCTCAAGACCCCGCGAGAGCGTGATGGGCGAGAGCGACTGGTTTTTCAAGTTCATGTGCGAGCTGGGCACCAGCGGCATCTGGGCGAAGCTCTCCAAGGCTGCCAAGGCCGTCTACCCCATGCTGGGCATCCACACCGATGGCTCGTTCAAGCCCGTCTACCCCTCGATTCCGCGGCTCATCAAGCTCACGGGCCTCAGCAAGAAGGGGGTCGAGGACGGCCTGCGCGACCTCGAGGCCAACAGCCTGATCCGCCGCCGCTCGGGCAAGAGCCACAAGCGCGGCCAAGCCAACCGGCCAAACATCTACGAGTTCGCGTTCGAATACGCCGGCTCCACCCTTGGCTACTCAGTAGGCAAGGGCTTGGCTACCCAGCAGCCAAGCCCCTTGGCTAGCCAGGTGCCTACTCCTTTCCCACCCAGTAGCCCAGAACTAGAGTCTGAACAACCAGATCGACAGCAGCAGACCATCAACCTCAACCTCACCCTCCGCCAGGACGAGAGCGTTGCTGCTGCTGCGATCCAGCTCCTTCGCGAATACTTCGACGAGAAGGCGGCCCAACACTTCGCCTCGATATACCCGGCCGACTACATCCGGAAGAAGGTGGACCTCGTCGAGCGCCGCGCGCGCGCCAACCGCCTGCGCAACAAGCCTGCCTATCTCCGGCGCGCCCTCGAGGGTGGCTGGGAGCCCGCCGCCCCCGAGGTGGAGAATGATCGCTTCGAGCAGCTCGTTACGTCTATCCGCCAAGGCGACACTCGGGAGGCCGTGATCGGCGACGTGGCCTGGCGAGCCGGCGTCACCGCCGACCAGCGCGCCGTCTACCTCACCCACATGACCACCGGCGCCCAGATGCGGCTGAAATCCTGGGACGACTGCCGTGACCTCCAGTGGCGCTGACCTGCTCGCCTGCTCACGGGGGGTGCTGGCGACACACGCCGAGGGGGCCCCGCAGATGGGCGAATGGGTCATAGAATTACTGTTATATGACCCTTCCCGGCCCTCGCCCTCCCCATCCTGTTCCACTTATGTCGAGGGTGCCCCAGGGCATTTCGGCGCATTATATTCAACTCAGCCCGCGGACCGCACTTGACCGCGGGGCGCGCCTGCGGTCATGCTCGGGGTGGGCGCCGGCCTGTGAGTGGCGAGCTCGTCCCTTTTTTCCAGTCGGACAGGGCATCGCTGGAAAGTGCGTGGCCACGTAGCCGCAAGCGCCCTGGCCACCGAGACGCCACCCCGGCTGCCCCGAGAAGACAACGAGGGAGCGAATGGCGACGTCCTGTTCCTGCCGGCGCATCTCCGGCCGCACCTCGAACACCGATGAGCGGCTGCCTCGCTTGGCCCAAGAAGCATTGGCCCCTGGCGCGACAGTGGCCGGGAGTTCCAGGGACTCGCCCCACGTTGGGCAGCGGAGCTCGGGGGCATCTGGTGTTCCGGACACCTTCGCTCCGGGGTGCCCTCCTTGGGGTGATCGGCGCGAGCGCGGCGGCCCGCCCGCTTGGTAATCGGCCATACAAGAAAGAGCGGAGCGACCCCGACGCCCCGAGGCCAGCCCCTACCGGGGTCGTGCTGAGCGAAGCTCCGTGCCACTTCGCTCAGAACGACCCTGGGACGAATGCCTGGCATGAGCCAGTCGTGGTGGTGCAGCGGGAGGCGAACGACGCTAGTTGGGCAACGCGTCCTGCAGAGGTCAATAGCCGCGACTGCGTGGCGATGCACTCAGGCCCTGCGGCGGGCCAGTAACCGCCCGCGCGGAAGCTGCGGATGCGCCGGGGCATCTGGTCGGGCGGGTGGCGGATTAGCGGGCCGTGAGGGCCTTGAGCTGGGCGGCGAGCTGAAGAACGAAGAGGATGGCCCCGATGCTGGCCACGGTGGCGAGCACGAGGTAGGCGGCGTAGGCGATCTTCCGCGCCCTCCCCCACCGCCGCTCGGCCAGCAGCTCCTCGAGGATGCGGTTCTGCTTGATCTCGCTGGCCTTGACCAGCGCGGTGACCTCGTTGGCACGGCTGAGCGCGGCGGCGACCTCCTCGGAGGGGTTGCCCATGCGGGTCCCCGCGAGCTGGGCTTCTAGCCCCTGGCGCGCGGCGCGCTCCTGCGCGAGCTGCTCGCGCAGCGTTCGCAACTCCTCGCGCAACTCGCCAAGCAGCAGGCGATATCCACCCTCATCGGTCGAGTGACCCGTCGTTGACCGGTCATCGGTCACCGGCCCTGCCACTGGGCGGTCACTGACCTGGGGTGGCTCAGCGGCGCCGACGTCACGCACCAGCAGCCCCTCGTGGGCGTCGAGGCGCTCCAGCGCGCTGGCAGGAATGAGCTTGACCTCCCGCCCATTGCGAATGCCCACCGCCTCCGGCAGCACGCCCCGCTTGATCAGCCGGTAGAGGTACGACCGCGTGACATTGAGCTTCGCAGCCGCTTCCTCCGCGGTCAGCAGTTCTTCGCCGGGCTCGAGCATGTGCACTCTCCACGCGGCTCCCTATCATGTCAAATCGGGATCCGGGCCGCAATCTTGAGTGGAAAATGACCGCGCAGTGAAATACCACACACCGGACACTGCCGCGCGACTGACCGGTGGCTGGCGAGTCAGTGGCTGACCGGTCGGTTGACCGACGGGTCACTGGTGGGTCACTGGACACTCAACGGTCAGCGGGGAAGCGGAGGATCGGTCACCGGAGCTGGTTCCACGGGGAACCGATCGCTGGCTGGAGGGCGTAAGTGTTGCTCCAATAGTCTGTTATGGCCCTGGCTTGCAGCAGCGCGCAAGCGGTTGTCATTCCGAGCGGAGCGACCCGCCTTCGCCAAGGCGTCGGCGGGCGGGGAGCGAAGAGAGGGCAACCTTTCAGGGGAGGGAGCCACCGTGACGGAGGACACTCCGTTGCCGGAGGTCACTGCCTTGGAAGGTGCTTCGACAAGCTCAGCATGACAACAGGGGGGCGTGCCCCAATTCCAGGGGGACGGGCTGGTGAGAAATGCGGGTTGGCGTCCTTCTCCTCTCCGGCCGCCCGGAGGTGGCGGCCGCTCAGCACGGGGCGCAATGGGGCGGCTGGCCGGGGGTCCTGGTGAGGAATGCGGGGGAGGGGTCGAGAACGAGGAGGAGGGACGAGGACGGGTAGGGCCGAACGCTGGCTGCGCGAGAACCGGGGACCATCGTCGGTTGCTGGGAGGACCGGGTGTGCTTGAGTTGGGCGGGTGGTTTCTTGAATACGGGGCGGGGCAGGAACGTCTAGAGGGGCAGGAGGCGAGAAGGCAGACCGAGGTGAAGAGCGAAGCTAGGAGGCCCTGACGATGAAGAAACTGGTTGCTGTGGCGCTGGCAGCGGCTCTGGGGCTGGCGGGGACAACTCGCACGGCTGACGCGGGTGGATGGTATCATTCCCGCCATCACCACAGCCATGCCGGGGACGTGTTGCTTGCCGCGGGCGTCGTGCTGACGGGTCTGGCGGTGCTGGATGCCGTGCTGTCGCCGGAGCCGCGGGTGGTGTACACGCAACCGGCCGTGGTGTACAGCCCGCCTCCGGCCTACTACACGCCTCCGCCCGTCGTGTACGCGCCGCCCCCCGTGTACTACTCGCGACCCGTGGTGCTGCCGCCGGTGTGCCGCCCGATGCACGTGGCGCCCCGCGTGATCTATCAGCAGCCGGCCTACCGTCCCGCTCCGCGGCCGGCGTATCCGTACGGCGGCTACCGGCGCCGGTAGTCGTGGGGGAAGGGGAGGGGAGCCAGGGAAGATGGAGACCCATCCGCCCAGGGCCAGACGCTCTGGGCGGACTCATTATGGGGGGTGCGAGGGCTTGCTGTGGCGCGTGGGTTCGTGTAGAATTGGGGGAAGAGGGCCGCCGAATGGGTCCGCCGTGTTGGCGGCCGCGGCGGCTCTTGTGTCCCCGAAAGGAGGACTGGCGTGAAGAAGGCATTGGTGGTGTTGGCAGCAGTCGGAGTGGTGTTCGCGCTGTGGGGCCTCAGCGTGGCCGCCGTAGACGAGGTGCAGGAGCTGAAGGGCGACGCGGGCTGCGCGATGTGCGCCTTCAAGAGCGGCGGGTGCGCCGCCGCCGTGAAGATCGGCGACGATGTGTTCGCCCTCAAGGCGTCGGACAAGGCGTCCAATGCGACGAAGGAGTTGATCGCCAGCTTCAAGGGCGCCGCGAAGACGACGAAGGTGGCGATCAAGGGCGTCGTGAAGGACAAGGCGGTCATCGCCGACGAGGTGACGAAGGTTGAGGAGAAGAAGGAGGAGTAGTCCTCCCGTTGTCTCCATAGAGCTTGAAGGCCCGAGGAGTTGCTCCTCGGGCTTTCCTTTTGGCCCGGGGGGAGTACGCCGGCGACGCGTAGGGGAGGTCTGTCATTCCGAGCCTGTCGAGGAACCCTTCGCAGGAGCATGCCAGCGTGGCCGGAGCACGCTTCACGCTCCGCGCCATGCCCCCGTGAAAGGTGCTTCGACAAGCTCAGCATGACAGCCAGGGCGGGCGTGGAAGTCATCGGGGGAGGGCACATGCCGAGGGGCGGGGCCTCAGGGGCTCACGGCCTTGCCGATGGGGTGGCGGGCCTTGGGGAGGGCGGTGCGGTAGTCGAAGTCGGGGTCGTTGGCGTCGTCGTGGCAGGATCGGCAGATGGGGAGGACGGTGCACTCGGGGCAGTTGCCGCCGAGCTTGAGGATGGCACGGGGCTTCTTCGGGTCGTCGGCGTGGGCCTTGCCGGGGCCGTGGCAGGCCTCGCAGCCGACTCCTCCCATTTCGGATTTGCCCGCATCAGCGGGATAGCCGCCGGGGCGGGCGTAGCCGGTGGTGTGGCAGCGGAGGCACTCGGGCCTGGCGAGGCCGACGACGCCGCGCTTGTGGCGGGGGACGCTCCAGTTGTCGGGCGCCGGCTTCCTGAGGAGTTCCAGGGCTTTGGCGTGGCGGCCGTCCTTGAGCGCCGCGTACTCCGTGGGATGGCACTTGGCGCACGCGGCGGAGCCGACGTAGGGGGTGTCGGGGTCGAACAGGGTGTCGCGGGCGCCGGCGCACAGGCGGCGGAGGCGCTCCTCGCGCTCGGCGCGAGGGAGCTTGAGGAGCTCGGCCCGCTGGTCGTGGAGGACGCGCTGGCGATACGTGGCGAAGTCGAACCGGGGCGAGTGCGGGGGGTCGTGGCAGAAGAGGCAGGCATCGGCCTTCAGGGGGGCCTTGGGCGGCGAGGGGGGCAGGCCGTCGCGCGGCACGACGCGGGGCGGGAGGTTCTGGGTGAACGCGGCGCAGCCGTTCTGGCCGTGGCAGGTCTCGCACTGGACGTTGGCGAGCTGAGGCGTCCTGGCCATTGAGAAGAAGCCGCCCTGGGCGTGGCCGACGACGTGGCAGCGGACGCACTCGGGGTCGCTCTCCTTGCCGAGGCGGACCAGGCTCTCCCACGCGCAGGCGTGGCGGGTGAGGGTCCAGTCGGCGTGCTGGCGCGGGTGGCAGATGCGACAGGCCTGGTCGCCGCTGTAGACGCCACGCTCGAGCAGCGGCCGCACGGGCAGGCCGAGGAGGGCCGAGATCTCCATCTGGAGGAGCGCGGGGGTCTGGAGGGAGAAGTCGCGGTGTCGGAACCGGACGCGGCCGTCGGGGCCGACGACGAAGGTGTCGGGCACGGTGCCGCGGTAGCGGAGGGCAGTGCGGAGCGCCCAGTGCGGGTCGGCGGCCGTGGGGAAGGGGTGGCCGCGCTCCTCGGCCAGGGCCTTGAGCGCGTCGCCCGCCGTGTCGGTGCAGACGGCGAGGACGTCGAGCCAGGGCGGCTGCTTGCGTGCGGCGGGGCCGAGGTCGCGGTAGGCGCGCCCGAGGTAGGTGAGGAGGTCCTTGCACCGCGGGCAGTCGCGCGCGAAGAGGGTGAGGACGAGGACGCGGCCCGCGTAGTCGCCGAGGGAACGCTTCGTGCCCGTGGTGTCGGTGACGGCGAAGGGTGGGGCAGGGGGGTGATCGCCGAGAAGGGGGTCCACGTCGGCCGGCGGCTCGATGTCGAATCGGCGGAGGATGCGGCGGAACAGGTAGTCGGCGGGGTCGGGCGCCTTGTCGGCGTAGCGGGGGAAGATCGGGCGGTCGGCGTCGCCTGCGGCGATCTCGAAGGGGTAGAAGGCGGGGAGCTGGTCGAGGCGGCTCATGCCCCAGGCGAGCGTGTAGCGCTCGACGATGGCCGCGTCGGGGTCCAGCACGCAGGGGAAGGTGGCGCCGAGCCTGTCGAGATGGGCCTTCGCGAGCTTGGCCAGCTCGGGGCCTTTCGGCCGCTGCGCCGGGATGCGTCGGGCGGAGAGGGGGGTGTAGCCTGGGGGGACGGCGACGCCGACGACATCGAGGTTGAGGGCGTGGCGTCCCGCGTGAAGGCGTTGGGCGATGCGCGTGCCGGTGTCGGAGGCCGCCGCGGTGGGGTCGAAGAGACAGACGAGGATGCGGTGGTGGGCGTTGCGCTCGGCGAAGTCGAAGGTCCAGCCGTCGAGGGTCTCGCCCCGGAAGGCCAGCGGGTTCTTCGTTCTCGCACTTCGGATTCCGGGCTTTGGGTTGGGGGCGGGGGGCTTGAGGGGCTCGAGGCCGGCGGCGCTGCCGTCGTCGGTCGAGCAGGCGGGGAGCAGCAAAGCTATGAGCCAGAGCGTGGCTGCCGCAACGCGTAATCCGTAATCCGTAATCCGTAACAGGAAGCGTGCAACGTGGCGCCGGCCCGGGCGCGCGGCGACGCTCGCTCTTGTCTGGTTACGCATTACGGATTACGCATTACGGGTAGATGGTGGCGATGACCTTCTGGAGCCTGCGGACCTGCGAGCGCTGAAGCATCATGTCCGCGGCGGCGGTGGGGTTGGTGGAGACCAGGCGCACGCGGCCGCTGGTTTCGAAGTGGATGAGCTTGAAGTAGCTCTTGCCCTCGACGGTCTGGCAGATGGCCGGCTCGCCGCTGCGCGGCGTTCGTTCGGGGTCCACCACGATGGTGGTGCCGGGCGGGCACATGGGCATCATGCTGTCGCCGCTGATGCGAAGGGCGTAGGCTTGGTGGCCCGCGCCGGGCCATCGCGGGATGGGCTCCTCGCCGGGCAGCCCCGCGCCGGTGGGGAGGCCGGCATCGGTGAAAGCGACATCGGTTTCGCCTGCGGCCACGTAGCCGATCACCGGGATGTCGGGCTGGGAGAGGATGCCGGCGCCCGCGCCGGCGGGGCCGACGGCGGCCATGAGGGCGTTGAGGGCCGAGGCGAGGCGCGCGGGCGGCGCGCTGGCGAGCCGGCTCGTGGCGGCGCCGGCGTCGCCCTCTTCCGCGGTCACGGCGGCGTAGAGGTCCGCGAGCAGGCTGTCCTGCGCGAGGAGCTGCTGGACGGCTTCGGGCAGGGGCTGGCCTTCGGTGGCGAGGCCGGAGAGCATTTTGACGAGCAGCTCTCCCGCGGCGGAGCGGAGCGTGTTCACGTCGCCGTCGAGCTCCTCGATCTTCGAGCGGGCCTCCGAGCGGGCGCGCTCGCGCACCGCGAGGTCAATGAGATGCTGGCGCTCGGCGGGGTTGACGCCGAGTGCCTCGGCGATCTGCTCCACGCGCCGCTGGGGCGCCGGCTTGGAGTGGCCGTGAACGAGTTGGCCAATGTAGCTCTTCGTCACGCCGATCCGGCGGGCCAGCTCCGAGTACTGCACGTTGCGCGCGCGGCACAGAACGTCCAGGTAGTCGCGGAACGTCTCCATCACTTCTCCTCTGTGTCTCCCCGTTCGTAAGTGTATTGTAGCACTGGACGGAGCGCTGTCAAGTAAAAAATCGCGCGGCACGTCCCGGGCAGTTTTAGCCTTGACGCCGCCCTGTGAGGGCGCTATACTCGTGCACGTCCTCAGGGCCGGCGCGCCCCGCGTTGCCGGCGGACCGTTCAGCGTGGGGTTTCTTTCTCACGGGGGTTATTACCAATGTACCGACTTGGCCCCTTCGTGACGGGTCTTGGCGTCCTGGCCCTGGCCGTCGCGACCGCCTCTGGCACCCCTATCTACGCGATCAACAGCGGCGGCGGCGCCTACACCGCCGTGGACGGCACGCTGTTCCAGGCCGACGCCTACTCCACCGGCGGCAAAACCTACACGACCAGTGACTCTATCGCCAACACGCTCGATGACACGCTCTACCAGAGCGAGCGCTACCAGAGCTATTCCTACATCCTGCCGGTCGCCAACGACCCCTGGGGTTACATCGTCACCCTGAAGTTCGCCGAGGTCTTCCAGACCGCGCCTGGGGCCCGAGTGTTCCACGTGGACATTGAGGGAACCAGAGCGCTCTCGAACCTGGACATCTACGCCACGGCCGGCCACGACGTCGCCCTCGACTTCAGCTTCGGGCCGATCTACGTGACCGACGGGAACCTGAACATTGACCTGATCACGGTCGTGGACAACGCGAAGCTGAGCGCCCTGGTTGTGGAGGTGGTCCCGGAGCCTGCCAGCCTTACCCTCCTCGTCCTGGGCGGCCTGGGCCTTCTCGCCCGGCGACGCAGGAAGTAGGCGCGAGGCGCCTCAACGTTCGCTTCCGCAGGGGCGGCCTTCGAGCCGCCCCTTGTTCATGGCCTGTCTGACGCGGGCGCGCTTGCGCGGGGCGCCCGCCGGCGGTATCCTCCAGGGGATGGCAACGAGCATCGTCACTCGCCTCCGCCAGCGCCTTTCGGCCTGGGCGATTCGGCTCGTCCAGCGCTTCGGGCCGCACCAGGTGCGCGTCCTCGGCCGCACGTTCCGCGTCAACCGCCACGTCTTCAACCCGAGGTTCTACCTCACCAGCAAGTTCATGGCTCGCCATCTGCGGCTGCGGCCCAGCGACTCCGTGCTCGACATGGGCACAGGCTCGGGCATCCAGGCCATCGTGGCCGCGGCCACGGCCGCCCGCGTGGTGGCGATCGACATCAATCCCGAAGCCGTCCGCCTCGCCCGCGAGAACGCCCGCGCCAATGGCGTGGCCGATAGGGTCACCGTCCTCGAGGGCGACCTGTTTGCGCCGCTGGGGGGGGCTTCCGGTCCCGCGGCGAGGGAGTTTGTAGTGCGGCCTTCAGGCCGTATCCGTGCTGTCGCCGCTCCCTCCGCAGATGTACGGGCTGAAGCCCGCACTACAAACGAAGAGCGATTCGACCTGATTCTCCTCAACCCGCCGTATCTCGAAGGCCCGGTGCGATCGCCGCTCGACCATGCGATGTTCGATCCGGGAAGGAGGCTGCACCGCCGCTTCTTCGCCGAGGCCCGGGCGTTCCTCGCCCCTGCCGGCTGCGTCCTCATGGTCTGCTCCTCCCTGGCCGAGCCGCGGCGGGCCCTGGCCATCGCGGGGGAACTGGGCTGGGAGGCCACACTGCTCCACCGCAAGCGCGCCTGGGGCGAAACCCTGTTCCTCTACCAGCTCACGCCGCGGGACCCTGCCTGACATTCAGTGGTATCTCCTTGATATGCTGCCACTTACGCGCAGGCGCCAGCCCACCGCGCAAAACACAAATATTTCACTTGACAAGCGGCGAGTTGTGCGGTATACTCTGGATAAGTGAACCGCTCTATGCATCCGCGGAGGAGCGATGAGCGACGACTCGCGAGCCCGATGTCCCTGGCCTCCAAGCCCAGCGGCGCGGCCTCGCGGCTCAGGCCCCTCGCAGGAGTGACGCGGGGCGAGTGACAAGGGGCGAGTGGGGAAGACGGACGAGCCGCGGCTGACCCACACCCGCCACTTGCGACCCGCCACCCGGCACTCCTCGGGGCCTGGGGGACCAC
>Ga0307379_10003247_pt1 | contig 23732 bp, 26 predicted proteins | sample UN2MG_FD_202237 | JGI IMG/M metagenome (GOLD analysis project Ga0307379, IMG submission 202237) | Soil microbial communities from Risofladan, Vaasa, Finland - UN-2 | ecosystem: Environmental > Terrestrial > Soil > Coastal area > Acid sulfate soil | place: Finland: Risofladan, Vaasa | collected... | reverse complement strand
CATTCTGATACTGCTTCTTTTTGGCTTTGCCTTCTGGGCGGTAGTGCCACTTGGTAGCGAGAGGCTGGGCAGGCAAGGATTAACACTTGGACTTGACCTGAAGGGTGGCAGCCACGTGGTTTACGAGGCTGACCTGTCTCAAAAAGACCCGTCACAGAGCGATGATGATGCTATGCGTGGGGTGCTGGGAAAGATTGAGCGGAGGGTCAATGCGTATGGCGTTACCGAGCCGATAATCCAGCGGCAAGGGCACGACCGGATTTTGGTTCAGCTTCCCGGGGTGGCGGATGTTAATGAGGCTAAAAAACTTATCGGTGAGACGGCTGAGCTTGATTTCAGGGAGATGGAGCTTGATGAGTCTGGCGGGCTGGTGTTTGATGAGGAAGGTAAGCCGAAGTGGACTGTGGTGGCTATGGCGGTGGGCAGCGGTGGCGAAGAGAAAGCGCTTACGGGTAAATATCTCAAGCCTAATGCTCGTGTGGACTTAAGCCAGCAGCTCAATGAGCCTGAGGTGGCTTTCGAGTGGGATGAGGAAGGCGCGGTGCTTTTCGAACAGATTACCAAGCGCAATTTGCACAAGCCTCTGGGCATATATCTGGATGATGAACCTATCTCATGGCCGACAGTCCAGGCGGTAATTGAGGAGAGGGGTGTTATTACCGGTTTGAGTATGGAGGAAGCCAGGACACTAGCTATACAGCTTAATTCTGGTTCTCTGGATGTGCCGCTGAAGATTATTCAGGAGCAGGACGTGGATGCTACGCTGGGGGCCTATTCTATTCAGAAGAGCCTTATTGCCGGAGCTATCGGGCTGGCGCTAATAGTGCTGTTTATGGTCCTTTATTATCGTGTGTCCGGGTTTGTGGCTATTTGTGCTCTGGCCGTTTATGGTGTTTTGCTGCTGGCAATCTTCAAGTTAGTCCCGGTAACTTTGACCTTGCCCGGCGTAGCCGCCTTGATTTTATCTATAGGTATGGCGGTAGATGCCAACGTGCTTATCTTTGAACGGATGAAAGAAGAGTTGCGGTCGGGACGTACTTTAGGCGCTGCAGTTGAAACTGGTTTCAATCGTGCCTGGCCAGCTATCCGTGATAGCAACATTACTACGTTTATTGCCTGTATTGTTCTTTATTGGTTTGGTGGGATTCCGGGGGCATTCATGGTCAGAGGTTTTGCCCTGACCTTGTTCATTGGTGTTGCTTTGAGTATGTTTTCAGCAATTGTGGTTACACGGACGTTCCTGCGTTTTGTACTCCGTGCGGTAACTAGCCCATCGGCTTACGGAGCTCAGAGATGATGGATATTATGGGCAAGCGATTCTGGTTTTTCCTTATATCGGCAGTGGTAATCATACCGGGCATAATCTCGCTGGCTATCTTTGGACTTGAGCCAGGTGTTGACTTCAGCAGCGGTACTACTATGACGCTTCGCTTTGATGCTGAAGTGGAGCAAAACCAACTGCGCCAGGAACTGGCTGGTTTGGGTTATGACAAGGCAATGATTCAACGCACTGGTGAGGGCGATTTCTTTGTCCGTGTTAGAGAGATATCGAGTGAGGAGAGGCAGGAGCTAATCAGCAGTCTGGGAACAGACCTTAACACTGAGGTCACCGTGCGTGATTATTATACGGTGTCTCCGATTATAGCTACTGAAACTGGACGCAATGCAGCTATTGCCATAGGGATTGCTGCGGTGTTTATGTTGTTCTATATCGCCTGGGCATTTCGTCGTATGCCTAAGCCGTTCCGCTGGGGCACGTGTGCCATTATAGCGCTAATTCATGATGTGCTGGTGGTCATGGGCGTTTTCTCTATTTTGGGCTGGGTGGCTGGAGTTCAGATTGATGCCATGTTTATCACCGGAATGCTTACTATCGTTGGCTATAGCGTCAATAATACGGTTGTTGTCTTTGACCGGATTCGGGAGAATGTGAGCAAGGGTATAAGCAAGGACTTTGAACTTACGGTAAACTCAAGTATTCTGGAGACAATAGCTCGGTCTCTAAATACCAGCCTGACGACGCTGTTTGTTCTTCTGGCTGTTTTACTTTTTGGCGGAATCACTATCCGCTATTTCATCCTGGTGCTGCTCATCGGCCTTATTAGCGGCACTTATAGTTCCATGTGTATTGCTGGCCCGCTGCTGGTAGTCTGGGATAAGGGTGAGTGGGGCAGGTTCTTCTCCTGGATGGGTTTTGCCAGGAAGCCTGCCTGAACTAGCTCTATCCTGAGTGCAGTGCGAAATATCATTGTGAGCCTCTCGCCTTCTGCCATTCTGAGGGAGTGGAGCGACCGAAGAATCTCCTCTTCATGCTGTTCAGAGCTTCGGCTCACCAAGGTAAACTCCGCGAAGCAACCCAGCCTCGCCAAGCTTTAGCCCCACCCATTGCCAACCCCAGGCAGCCTTAAAAGGCTGCGCTACATTATTTGGGGGAGACAAGAGACAGGACATGTAGTGCGGGGCTTTAGCCCCGCACGGACGCGACCCAGCTAGGCAGCCTTAAAAGGTTGCACTACATTAGATGGTTTAGGAGTGACCTTGAAGGGTTGCATGGCATTAGCTGGCATAGTGTGAGATAGATAGTCTCGGGCTTCAGCTTTGCTGAGTGTTCCCGTGAGGCGTGGGCTACATTTTTATCTGGTGGGTATCCCTCACCATTCTTATGAAGTTATCGAAGTCGACAGGTTTTGCCTTTGTTTCTCGTTTGCCCAGAGGGTCGTCAATTTCACGATTCCCCAGAAGGGTATCAAATGTAGCTTTTATTGATAAAGACAATGCCTCAAGATGATATCCGCCCTCCAGAGTAAAGACCAGATTTCCTTGACATAATGTGTCAGCCAGGATTTTTGTAATTTCTACCATACGGGCAAAGCCAGAGACGCTTACCTGCATGAGTGAGATGCTATCGGCCCAGTGAGTATCGTAGCCAGTGGAGACCAGAATAAGCTGTGGCTCGAAGCGCCTGGCTATTGGTGCCAGGACATCTTCAAAGACTGCCTGGTATTCTTCATCCCCCCAGCCAGCAATGAGGGGGACATTAACGGTAAATCCTTCGCCATCCCGAGCTCCGGTTTCATTAATACTTCCGGTTCCGGGGTAAAAAGGGTATTGGTGGGTAGAGAAATAAAGGACATGTGGGTCAGCATAAAAGGTGTCCTGTGTGCCGTTGCCGTGATGGGCATCGAAATCGACGATGAGGACTCGCTTGATATCGAAGTTTGCCAGAGCATACTTGGCAGCTATGGCTATGTTGTTGAAGAGACAAAAACCCATTGCCTGCCAGCAGGTAGCGTGATGTCCTGGGGGCCTAACTAAAGCGAAGGCGCTATTGACTTTTTTAGTCATCACTGCTTCAACGGCTGTTATAACACCACCAGCAGCATAGGTAGCTGCTTTGTATGAGCCTGGTGATGTCACGGTATCGCCATCGAGCCAGCCGCCACCTTTTTCAGCCTGGTTTTGGATGTGGGAAATGTATTCTCGGGCATGCACTGTTGATATCTCATCCACTGTGGCTGGGCGTGGTGGTAGCGAAATAAGCTTATCTTTGAGCTGGGTCTCTTCGAGGAGAGACATAGTGGCTATCAGTCTCTGAGCGTTCTCGATATGTGTCCCGGTATCATGCTCCAGATAGACTGGGTCATAAATAGAGCCGACTCTCATCGTAGTTGTATCTCTTTCAAAACATTGGGTGGTTAAGTTGTAAGTGCTCTCTTATGATACCAGAGCCAGGTGAGGTGAGCAATATATGGGGTAAAGTTTAGTAGCGCCTGCTGTTACTTGTGAAATGATTGTCCGTGGTTAGCCCACATGCTATACTGGGGAATTAGGGAGAAGGCAGTGTCGCTGGACTTGGCTCAGGTAGTAGCTCAGATTGAAGAGATGGCAACCAGTTTGAAGGCGCGGGAAGGTGAAAGACGAGCTAAGCTTGATTTTGCCTTAGACACTCTTCAGTCTCCGGCTACCGAGCTTAACCAGTTGAGACAGAAAATTGAGACAAGTAAAACCACCTGGTTGGTAGCTGGCTTAAGGGAAAGGATTGACCTCTGTCAGCCAGCATTATCCTGTCCTGAAGATATCATTATTTTGGCTAGTGATGGTTCTCACATTGACGTTGACCGTCATCATGCTGCTCACTGCTTTCTGATTAATATCGGCATTGCTCAGCTTAAGTATGGTCAAAATCCTGACGCCTGGCTTTCCAGTTCGCCGTCCCTTTATTTTAAAGACGATGAGGTGGTCATTTCCTCTCCAGATGGTAGGCGGGAAGTAATAGAGGGGCAGCTTCTGGGAATAAAGCGTAGTATTGAAAAATGCCGTTTGCTGGCTGAGCGGACCAGTCGGCTGGAAACAAGCTTGCCTGTTGTGGCATTGCTCGACGGCTCGCTTATTTTGTGGGGTTTAGCCGGGCAGACTTATCAGGATTTTGTCGTCCGTGAGCTTCTAGTGGGTGGCTTTCTGAAGTGTCTTGATAAGCTAAGGGAGATGAGCCGAAGCAGACAACTGGCCGTAGCCAGTTATATTAGCTTCCCCCGCAGCACTGATGTAGTTAATGCGTTGCGTCTGGCTATTTGTCCTCACCAGCCTGTGGATTGTGACCATTATTGCCCCGGTAAGTTTGAGGGTAGAGAATGTGATGCTGTTGCTGGCTTACTTGACCGTGACCTTTTCGCTCGACTGTTAGCGCCTGGGGAACGGTCAGCTATATTTAGCAGTCGCTCTTCAGTAGTAGGGAAGTATTATGGAGCTCACGAGGTCAATTTCTTTTATATTAAGCTTGATGGTGAAGTAGGCCGGGTGGAAATTCCTCTTTGGGTGGCTGAGGATAAGAAATTGTTTGAACTGGTTCATTCAGCGATTTTGGACTAGTGCTGGCGAGGATTGGGTTATCCGGTTGCCTTGAGTGAAGCCCATGAGAAGGCGATGGTGACTGGTGCTGATCGGGAGCAGTTCTGGAGCCTGGTGGAGCGGACTTTAGCTGAAGATAGGATATGGCTGGAGAGCTCAGCTAAACAACGAAGCAAGAGAACCAGATGGATTTAAGATTTATCAACTTCACCCTCTTAATGAGGCGGCGGAAGAGAAGGTAAGAGAGTGCAAAAAGGAGTTAAAATAGTTTATTGAAGGGAGATGATAAAGATGGGAAGTAAAGGAAGAAAGAATCTGAAGAAGGCCAAGAAGCAGAAAGAAAAGAAGAAATAAGGGGCTAAAAGTGGGTACCGAGCAAAGAGTAGCTGAGGTTATCGAAGCCAGCAGCGCTGAGTTCGTGGCTCAGTGTTACAAGCTTGACCAAGCACCTCCCTTAGGTAGTCTGGCGAAGACGAAGGATGAGCTTTGGGAAATCTATGGTGTTGTTTACAATGTTGAAACGCATAGTCTTGAGCCAGGACGGCGTGTGGTTGCTCGAGGTGAAGGCATGGAGACGGAGGACGAAATCTTTCGGGCTAATCCTCAGCTAGCCAAGCTTCTAAGCACTGATTTTCAGGCTCTGGTGGTCGGGCATTGTCAGGGGGATGGCTTACATCACTATCTGCCACCGAAGCCGGCTTCTATTCATAGCTTTGTCTATACTTGCCAGCTTGAGGAAGTCAAGGCGTTTACCCAGTCTCTGGATTTCCTTGGCTTGGTTGTCGATATCAGGTTGCCTATCCCGGTAGACGAAGTTATTGCGGCTTGTCTTCGCTGTGCTAGCCAGGCGTATCCTGATTCTGAGGCTTTTCTGATTAAAGCTGGCAAGGAGATGGCCCGGTTGTTAGGCAGTGATGCCCGAAGGCTGAACTCGGTTCTCAAGAGGCTTAGATAATGAGCGAGCAGAACTTTGATGAGCAAACTCGCCTGGGTTCTATCATTTCTGGTTTTCTGACCAGAGGTGTTGAGGTGAAGCTCGATGCCTCGATTTCAGTAGAGGATATGGCAGTGGGGCGCTATGTGGCCATTGAGGTAGAAAGACGCCGTTTCTTCGGTATGATTACTGATGTTAGCCTGGAAGCTATTGACCCCAGAGCGATGGTAACACCGCCCGATGTTTCTGACCCTTTTATTGCCCAGGTAGTTTCCGGGGCAACCATTTATGGAAAGCTTCGTGTCTTACCTATGCTGACTATAGGTGGAGACGCTATGAGCATACTTGAGGGGCTTCAGCCAGCAAAGACAGTACCGACTCATTTCTCTGAGGTAAAATTGGCTTCCCAGCGGGATGTGAAACTGGTTTTCGGTGCTGAGGATGACAAACGGTTTTATATCGGCACACCTCTGGATATGGAGACTAAGGTCTGCCTCGATATCTCTGAGTTCGTTACCCGCTCTAATGGAGTTTTCGGCAAGAGTGGTACGGGGAAGACCTTTCTTACCCGGCTGCTTCTTGTTGGTATGCTGTAAAAGCAGGCGGCGGTCAGCTTAGTTTTTGATATGCATAGTGAGTATGGTTGGGAAGGGAGGAGCGAGAAAGGATACAAAGTAAAAGGGCTAAAGCAGCTTATTCTTAAGCTCAATATCCATGATAGTACCTACCGTAATTTGCGTCGTGGACTGGAAAACTTGCGGCGGCTCCCCTTTTTGGTGCCACATGCCCCGGATAATCCGGTGAAGCGTATTCTGGAGTATTTGGACCGGGGCATAAATGTTATCCTTGAGTTTGGCAGATTTGATGATTTCGCAGCTTATATTTTGGTAGCTAACCTACTTAGCCGCCGAATTTATGCTCAATACCGGAGAAAGCGGAAAAAGCGATGGGTGGAGATGTGGCGCCAGCTCGTCCTTTAGTTATCAGCATTGAAGAAGCCCATCGTTTTCTTAATCCCGAGCTGGCAAATCGAACTATCTTTGGCAGAATCGCCCGGGAGATGAGGAAGTACAATGTTACTTTGCTGGTGATTGACCAGCGTCCCAGTGGTATCGATTACGAAGTTATGTCGCAGTTGGGGACGAAGATTACGTGTCTTCTGGATGATGAGCGGGATATCGATAGCGTGCTTACCGGTGTGGCGGGCAAAAGTGAACTGAAGTCTGTGTTGTCAAAGTTGGAAACAAAGCAGCAGGCGCTTATTTTCGGTCATTCTGTGCCCATGCCAGTTGTGATTAAGACTCGGGAATATGGGTCGGCGGAGTCATATAAAGAGCTTGGTTTTCTTGAGGCTGCCGAGTTGAAAAGAAAAACGGAAAAAGAAATTGAGGACCTGTGGGCGCCGTAAAGCTGATTACTTCTCTATATAAACTTCACTTAGTGTTGGGATACCCTGGGCATCAAGTTTGTAGTTCTTGACATAAGGTTTAACTAAAACATAGCTTGTACCAAACCACAGTGGCAGGCAGGCGGCTTCATCTATTATTTTCTGTTCAGCTTGCTGGTACATGGTAAATCTGGCGGTGTCATCTGCTTCTACAGCCGCTTGGCCAAGGAGGTCATCTACATCTGGATTGCTGTAGTTGCCGTAATTATATTCAGACCCAGTATGGAATAGGATATCCAAGAAGTCCTGTGGGTCTGGATAGTCGGCAATCCAACCGGACGCAAACATCTCATCGACCTCTTCTTTTAAATAGTAAGAGAATACCTCAGGCTCAAGCTGTCTTACAGTTACTTCTATGCCGAGGTTCTGCTGCCAGTCCTGGATAATGGCTCCAAGATATTCTGGTATATTACCTCCCCAGCCAGGGGTGGTGATTGTGATGGGGGGTAGGTTAGCAACGCTGCCGTATCTTGAACTAGCGATGAGGCTTTTTGCCTTGGCTACATTATAGTCGAGTCCATGGAGGCTTTGATTATAGCCGGACATGTTTGGAGGCAGAATGCCATCAGCTTTAGTCACCATTCCTTTTTGGGTTAGCTCGATGATTCGCTCCTTGTTTACTGCATGGCAGAAGGCCTGGCGGATGTTGGTGTCGTCAAAGGGCGGCTTCTGGGTATTGAAGCCTATATAAAATAGGCTTAACTCGGGGAATATAGCTAGTTCTTTGTAGAAAGGACCGTTTTCGTCTGTCACCCGGTCGATATAGTACTCGTAGACTGGAGCCACGTCGATTTTGTCCATTTCATACATTGCCATAGGCATGCCAGCCAGGAGGTGAAAGACTGCTTGTTTGATGCTGGCTGGATGGCGATAGTAGAGTTCGTTTGCCTCGAGTATCAATACCTCCCCTGGTTTCCATTGCTTGAGTTTGAAGGGACCAGTTCCGTTTGGCTTACGCCACCATTCCTTGCCTGATTCTATATTGGCCTTGTCAACAACAAAAGCGGTGGGATAAGTCAGCTTAGCCAGGGAATAAGCTTTAGGAGCGTCGATGGTGACCCTGAGCGTATAATCATCGATAACCTCCACGCCGCTGATTTCCGTTGTTTTTCCTTCCAACACATCGTTTACGCCAGCGATATCGCCTAAATAAGTAGCTGCAGTTTGTGACACGGTTTCAGGGCTGCAAGCTCTCTCCCACGAATACTTGAAGTCTTGAGCAGTGACTTCTCTGCCGTTGTGGAATTTAACTCCTTTACGTAAATAGAAGGTGTAGGTTTTACCATCATTACTTCTTTGCCAGCTCTCAGCAATATCTGGTGCTGGCTTTGATTCACTATCGAGATGAACCAGGCCGCTGAAGATTTGCATAACATAGGTGTGGGAAGTCATCTCACCGGAAATCGCCGGGTCAAGGGTTATTGGGCCAGTGTCCCAGAGATTAAGTACTCCCTGTTCTTGTGGGCTGGAAACGGGCAACGGGAGTGTTTCTTCTAACTGGCAGCTACCAGTTAAAGGCAGCATTACCAGAGTGCAAAGAAGGATACCTAGTAATGTTAACTGTCGAACTTTCTTCATCTGTCTTGGAGCCTCAAAGTAAGTTCCTGTTCTTCATACTTATATAGTCTTTATCGCAGATGATAATATGGTCGAGGACTTCGATGCCCAGGATTTCACCAGCTTCAACAAGGCGTTTAGTCAATTTAATGTCATCCTCGGACGGTGTCGGGTCACCTGATGGATGGTTGTGAACAAAGATAACGGAGGCTGCGGTGGAAGAGATAGCCTCTTTGAATACCTCTCGGGGATGGACGATGCTGGAATCAAGGCTGCCAATGGAAATTGTTTGAATGTTTATTAAGTGGTTTCGGGTATCTAAAGAGAGCACCAGGAAGTGCTCTCTCTTCTTGCCTTTTAGCTGGTTTTTGACTGATTTGATAGCATCCTCTGGAGATTTGACTGTGGCTTTTTGGTCTTTATCGGAGGAATCTTCCACGCGTTTGCTCAGTTCAAAGGCGGCTTTAATCTGGGCTGCTTTGGCTGGACCGATGCCTTTTATTTTGGTTAGCTCTTCCATTGAGGCAGCAGCGATGTTCTTAAGATTGCCAAATGTGCTCAATAGTTTTTGGGCGGTGACTATCACTGACTCGTCCTTGATTCCTCGCCCCAAGATTAAGGCCAAGATTTCCTGGGCGGAGAGAGCTTCAACGCCGTGTTTTAGGAGCCTTTCTCGAGGACGTTCAGAGAGAGGCAGGTCGTGAACGGTAAAAGATTTTTTCAATTAGTGGCCTCCTGTCAGCATAGCCGGTGCTTTTGAGCATATCAGTTTGCCGAGTATTTCTTCCCAGAAGGCCTTTTCCTGGTTGGTTTTCCATGGAGGAGCACAGCCAAATCCAGGCTGGGATTGCGTTTGGCTGATTATATATTCTCGCCATAAATCATCAAGCCCATTCTGGTCAAAGCCATAGACTTCAGTCAAAGCTTCATCGCAGGAGTTGCCTTCTTTTAGTAGGGTTAGCAGGTGGGATATTTTATCCTTGCCGTAATTTTGGATAAGGAATTCGACTAAGCTCTGGCTTTGGGCATAGGAGATGTATGCCTCTTCGGGTTTGGCGGAGAAGGGGCTGGACAAGCTGCGTACTGAAATAAGCCTTTGCTCATCAATTGCCTTTTTAAGCCATGACTCCAGATTCGGGTCAGCTTCACCCTCAGCATGCATGGCTAAGCCTTCGTCTAACCAGGTGGGTAGAATAGCTCCATAAGGACTAAAGGTTATTTCGTGAGTCACTAAGTGGCCTAGCTCGTGAGCTAAAGCTCTTTTCCCCCAGTCCAGGTATCCTGAGGAAACACCAATAGCGATAATGCCGTATTCGGTGAAAGCAACACCGCCTGTCCATTCTTGGGGGAAGACCATGGCGCCTTGCAGGTCCTTACTGTTAGCATAGATGTATAGGCTGATTGGTTTTTCAGGGTGCACGCCGGCATCTTCACTCAGTCTTTCCAGCGCTTGTTGAGAAGCAGCCATTAGCTCCTCGGCAAAAGATTGACTGCCCTCATACCAGAAGAGGCTTAGTTGTCCTGCACTCAAACGTTGCCATGAATAGCGAAGGTCATCAAAACGAATCACATCAACAGGCGTTATTAATTTATTTCCAACTTTGTCTTCAAGTGTCCACCAGTAGTGCACTGTTGCTCCAGATGGCAAGCTGACCTTTCTCATATCCCATATCCATTCTGTTTCCACTTCTGGTGATGGGGTGAAATCAGGCCAAGCTTCACTAATAACTTGAGCATAGCTCATCTTATCAACCTGGTAGTGAAGGCGGACTTTAGTAATATCAGTTGAGCTCTCAGCGTTGATTTTGAAGACCAGGGTAGAGGGGAAATACACCTCAGCGCTGCTATCAAGTAATGAGATTTCTTCTTGAGCAGAGGCAATGGTTGGAGTAACGAATAAAATAGCAATCAGGAGCGCTGCGAGAAACCGCTTAATCATTTTTCCTCTCCCACTTTAGACCGTAGATAGGCGGTGATGAATTCATCCAGTTCTCCATCCAGAACAGCAGTGGTGTCGCTAGTTTCGTAATCGGTGCGGTGGTCTTTTACCATTCTATAGGGGTGGAGGACATAGCTTCGAATCTGGTTGCCCCAGCCAGCTTCGATTCGCTTGCCTTTAATCTTTGCCTTTTCTGACTCTTTTCTGGCACGCTCCACTTGAAGGAGGCGAGCATAAAGTACCTTCATCGCACTCTCTTTATTCTGATACTGAGAACGTTCGCTTTGGCAGGTGACTATTAAGCCAGTGGGAAGATGGGTTATTCTAACAGCACTGCTTGTTTTTTGCATATGCTGTCCACCTGGTCCGCTTGACCTGAAGGTATCAATTTTCAAATCATCAAGATTTATCTGGATGTCTGCTTTCTCTTCAGCTTCAGGAAGGACTTCGACTAAAACAAAGGAAGTGTGTCGAGCATGGTCGGCATCAAACGGAGATAGACGAACCAAGCGATGGACTCCGTATTCTGATTTAAGATAGCCATAAGCGTGATCACCCTTAACTTCTACGGTGGCACTTTTGATGCCGGCTTCCTCACCTGGAGAGATATCTAGTACTTCAGCTTGATACTTGTGCCTTTCTGCCCATCGTAGGTACATCCTGAATAGCATTTCTGCCCAGTCCTGGGACTCAGTGCCACCAGCACCAGCGTGGAAAGCTAAGATAGCATCTCTGGCATCATATTTATCACTCAGCATTAATTGGATATCTAGCTCATCGAGTTGGAGGGCTACCTTTTCTGTCTCACGTTGGATTTCTTCTTGAAGGGAATGGTCATTTTCTTCAATAGCTAAAGTTATCATATCGTTTAGTTCGGTGACTTCTTTCTCTAGCTGACGCCAAGTCTGGACTACATCTTTAGCAGCTCTCAATTGCTGCATAATAGATTGTGCCTTGGCCGGGTCAAGCCAGAAGTCGGGATGAGTGGTTTCTATCTCTAGCTTGGCGATTTCCTTCTCTTTGCTAGAGATGTCAAAGATGCACCATTATGTCTGAGATTCGGCGGTGTAGAGCTTCTAATTTCCCCTTTTCCTCTTGCATTGCTAACTCCTATTTCTCCATATCCTTGTTTGGGTCAGAAACTAGGTGAACAATCTTTGTTGGTAATTGTGATGTGCAGTTATCGACTTACTACTAGCGGCAAGATGAGCTAATCGAGTTGGCTCGGGGAGCCGATAGCCGCGGCAACACTCCATTACCCAATATATGGCTGTGGGCAGGTCAATTTTATGACCTATAGATACATAAATAGGATTTACCCTGGCTTTGGTTCTGAGAGCGACCCCGATAACCTCATCGTTGTCGGTAAGCTTAACGTAGGTACCGGCTTCACTGGTTAACAGCGGTTCATGATTGCCACAGAGGCGAGACTTGGCGCAGCCTATAGTGGATATATCGAGGAATAGGCCTAGATGCGAGGCGAGTCCAAAGCGTCTTGGATGAGCAATCCCCTGACCATCTATCAGCATAAGGTCAGGGTTGGTAGATAGCTTTTGGCAAGCAGCTAGTACTAAGGGGGCCTCCCTGAAAGATAAAAGGCCAGGTATATAAGGAAAGGTAAGTTTATCTTCAGCTATCTCTATCTCGGCTGTTTCTAGTTCGGGATAATTAAGGACGACTACTGCTGCATAGGCAATCCCTGTGGAATCTGGTGATGATATATCAACACCGGCAATAAAACGAGGGTTAGTGATCTTGCCTCTCTGCGATACCTGGCTTGCCAGCTCGCATTGTATTTGTTTAGCCTGGGCAATGCTTATCTGCCAGTCATGCAATTGATGTATTTTCACACCCCTGATTATAGTAGCTCTGTTCTTCAAAGGCAACATTCGTGGTTTTTTTAGGACTATGTATTACCAAGTTCAGATGACTCAAGTCGGAAAGTTGACAGGTGTAGCGGCTTGGTGCATAATGAGCAGAAATGTTGTGCAAGGGGGTTTAATTTAAGCAGGAGTTATGGTGAAGATAAGATTACAGCGGGTAGGTGCCAGGAACAGACCGATGTACCGGGTGGTAGCAGCTGATGCCCGGGCACCACGCGATGGTGCTTTTATCGAGATTATGGGGCATTATAATCCACTAACTGACCCGGAGACCTTTGCCATTAACGAGGAAACAGCGTTAAAATGGCTCAGGCACGGGGCTCAGCCAACAGATACGGTATTGAGGTTGCTTTTCAAAGCAGGGGTTATGGAGAAATTTAAGCCAAGCTCTGAAACGAAGTCAAAATCAGCAAGACGAAAGACTACAACCAAAACCAAATCAATCACTAAGGAGACGTTATAATGAAGGAGATGGTAGAGCTAGTAGAGTATATTGCCAGATCTATTGTTACGGTGCCTGATGAAGTAAAGGTTACTCAAGAGACTGATGAAGATGAAAATATGGTGATAGTGAAGTTGGAGGTTGCCGTGGATGACAAAGGGAGAGTTATCGGCAAGCAGGGCCGAGTTGCTGAGGCAATGCGTACCTTGCTTCGGGTGGTAGCGACCAAGGGGGGTGTTCGGGTTAGGCTTGAAATAGTGTAATCAAGCGCATTATTTTATTTATTTAAGCCCACGGAAACCTTGCAATTTGGTTATCGTGGGCTTTTTTGATTTGAGTAGTGCTATTGGCTGATTTATTTGGCTGAGTTGTAGATCACAGGTTTGTTTTTGATTTTCGGCGTCTTCTTTCAGCCACTTGGAGACGGACGAGGGAACGACGTAGGGCAGCCTCAACTCGAGCTGCGTCTAGTTCTTCAATAGGAGTTTTGAGCTGTTCTTCAGCACGGCTCTTGGCTTCTTCAGCACGAGCAATATCGATTTCCTCAGCACGCTCACAGGCATCAGCCAAGACTATAACCTTATCAGGGCGCACCTCGAGGAACCCACCAGTAATAGCCATGTATGTTTCCTCGCTATCTTTCCTAATAAGCAGCTCTCCAGGGTTAAGCATGGTTATCAAGGGAGCATGGTGTGGCAATATACCCAGTTGCCCCTCGGTGCCTGGAGCAACTACTACATTAACATCATCAGCGAAAACTTCGCGCTCAGCAGTTATAATCTCAAGCCTCAAAGTTGCCATCGTCATTCCTCAAGTGTCTTGGCTTTGGCTACTGCTTCATCAATATTACCTACCATGTAGAAGGCTGCTTCGGGGAGGGCGTCATGTTTGCCTTCAAGAATCTCTTTGAAGCCGCGGACTGTTTCTTTAATGGGAACGTATTTGCCTTCAGTACCAGTGAAGGCCTCAGCAACGAACATGGGTTGTGAGAGAAATCTTTGAATACGGCGGGCTCTGTTTACGGTTGTCTTGTCCTCTTCGCTAAGCTCTTCCATACCCAGAATTGCGATTACATCTTGTAAGTCCTTGTAGCGCTGGAGAACTTTTTGTACTCCGCGAGCAACCTGATAATGCTCTTCGCCAACAACCTGGGGGTCAAGTATACGAGAGGCAGATGTCAGGGGGTCAACGGCGGGGTAAATGCCCAGTTCGACAATAGAGCGTTCCAGCGAAACTACACCGTCAAGGTGGCCAAAAGTGGTTACAATTCCAGGGTCGGTATAATCATCAGCTGGCACATAGATGGCCTGAAATGACGTAATCGAACCTCTCTTGGTAGAGGTGATTCTCTCCTCCAGTTCACCGACGTCAGTACCTAGTGTAGGTTGGTAACCTACTGCTGAAGGCATGCGGCCCAGAAGCGCTGATACTTCCATGTTGGCAAGAATATGGCGGTAAATATTGTCAATGAAGAGAAGTACATCCTGTCCTTCTACTTCGCGAAAATATTCTGCCATGGTTACGCCGGTTAAGCCAATGCGGGCTCGAACGCCAGGCGGCTCATTCATCTGTCCAAAAACCATCATTGTTTTATCTATAACTCCAGACTCTTTCATTTCCAGCCAGAGGTCATTACCTTCCCTTGACCTTTCGCCTACACCAGCGAAGACAGAGAAACCGCCATGCTCAGTGGCGATATTGTGAATCAATTCCATTATGATAACTGTTTTGCCTACACCGGCGCCCCCATAAGCGCCAATTTTACCACCCCTGGTGAAGGGAGTAATCAGGTCAATTACCTTGAGCCCTGTTTCTAACATTTGGGTGCTTGTTTCCTGTTCTTCCAACACTGGGGCTGGGCGATGTATCGGATAGTGCTCCTTGGCATCGACTGGGCCGAGGTTATCCAGCGGTTCGCCGAAGACATTAAAGAGACGACCCAAAGTAGCTTTTCCTACCGGTACAGCTATGGAGTCACCTGTATCAATCGCCTCGGTCCCCCTTTCCAATCCATCGGTTGGAGTTAGAGCCAGGCAGCGAACCCAGTTGTTGCCTATATGCTGTTCGGCTTCGAGGATAATTTTTTTACCATCCTGATTGATTTCAATAGCATTATAAATGTCGGGTAGAGCTTCTTGTGGGAATTCAACATCAACTACTGTTCCGATTACCTGTATTACTTTACCTTTTGCCATAATTGCACCTCCATCTATCGTAAGACCTCAACGCCTCCGCTGATATCTAGCAGTTCCTTGGTGATCATATCTTGACGTGCCTTGTTTAAAGTTAAGGTTAAATCTGTAATAAGTTCATTTGCATTCTCGGTAGCGCTGCGCATGGCTGTCATGCGAGCTGATTGCTCACTGGCAATAGACTCGAGGATTGCATGGTAGACTTTCATTTCCACGAAACGCGGAAGTAGCTCACCAAGAACATATTGAGCGTGAGGTTCATAAATATATTCGGTACTTTCAGTCTTGGGGATTATTGCTGGTTCTACAGGCAATATCAGCTCCAACACTGGTTGTTGTAACATCACGTTAATAAATTTGGAATAGGCAACATACACGCGATCAATATAACCTGTGGTGTAGTCATCGATAATAATATGGGAAATGGATAATGTTTCGAGTAAAGTAGGGTGGTCGCTTATCCTGGTGAATTCAGCACGGATATCACGCTGAGCCCGGCGCATGAAGTCTCGTCCTTTGCCGCCGACGGTAACGAGGTTAACCGGTACATCTTGCCCCAGTATAAAATTGCCTGTATGTCGGTTAATATTTGTATTAAGGCCGCCGCAAAGCCCTCTATCTGAAGTGATGTGAACTATCGCTATTTTTTTGACCTCTCTAGTTTCCAGCAGCGGATGTAACGCACCGCCGCTAGCAGGTTGGGCAGCGAGGTCTGCTATTACCTGGCTTATTTTATCACTATAAGGTCGCCCTGCCAGAGCTTGCTCTTGAGCTCTCCTCATTTTAGCAGTGGCTATCATCTCCATAGCACGTGTAATTTTAGCTGTGCTCTGGATGCTGCGAATGCGCCGGCGAAGAATGCGTGGACTAATCATCTAGATCCTCAATAAGCTGCGCTCTGCTTAAACTCTGTTATGGCTTTTTTCAGGTCGGCTTCGGTTTCTGATTTGATTTCCTTATCGGCGATTATACTTTTTCCTATTTCGGGATGATTGGTGTCCATAAAACGGTATAAGCCCTCCTCAAAGGCAGCAACTTTTTCTACGGGAACGTCGTCCAAGTAACCATTATTGACGGCGTAAAGTATCATAACTTCTTTGTCCAATGGGATCGGTACGCATTGAGGCTGTTTTAACACCTCAGTGATGCGCTGTCCACGCTCTAATTGTGAGCGAGTGGCTTTATCTAGGTCGGAAGTACCGAATTGAGCGAAAGTAGCCAATTCACGGTATTGAGCCATGTCCAACCTTAGTTTGCCAGCTACCTGCCTCATTGCTCTAGTCTGGGCGTTGCCTCCAACGCGTGATACTGATAGGCCAGCGTTGAGCGCTGGGCGGATACCGCTGTTGAACAAATCTGTCTCGAGGTAAGCCTGGCCATCAGTAATGGAAATAACATTAGTAGGTATATAGGCGGACATATCTCCCGCCTGCACTTCAATAATGGGTAGTGCGGTAAGAGAGCCACCGCCTCTTTCGTCAGACAGCTTTGCAGCACGTTCCAATAGCCGACTGTGAAGATAGAACACATCACCCGGGTAGGCCTCCCGGCCTGGTGGGCGTCGGAGTATCAGAGATATCTGCCGGTAAGCCCAGGCATGTTTAGTCAGGTCATCGTAGATAATCAGTGCATCCTTTCCCTGTTCCATGAATTCTTCACCGATGGCGCAACCGGAGTAGGGGGCCAGATATTGCAAAGGCGCTGGTTCAGCGGCATTAGCGGCAACAACAATTGTATGTTCCATAGCTCCGTATTTTTTAAGAGTATCGATTACCTGTGCCACCTTTGATGTTTTTTGCCCAATGGCAACATATATGCAGATGAGGTCACCGCCCTTCTGACTGATAATAGTATCTATTCCGATAGCCGATTTGCCAATAGAGCGATCACCAATTATCAGTTCGCGCTGTCCACGTCCTATTGGAATGAGACTGTCTACTGCTTTTATTCCTGTATGTACTGGCGTGTTTACAGGTTGTCTATCAACAACATTTGGTGCAACTCTCTCAGCAGGTCTGGTTTTTGTTGTTTTAACTGGACCAAGGCCATCCTGCGGTTCGCCAAGAGGATTAACTACGCGCCCTATAAGCTCCTCTCCAACTGGTACCTCAACAACTCGACCGGTACAATGAACCTCGTCTCCTTCTTTAATCTTACTGTAGTCACCAAGGATAACTGCGGCAACATTGTCCTCTTCCAGGTTAAGGGCTAGCCCCATAATGTCATGGGGGAATGCCAGTAATTCGTTATATTTAGCACCGCGTAGCCCATGAATCCGGGCAACGCCATCGCCTACTTCTACTACCGTTCCTACGTCTACCATGGTTACGGTAGTGCCAAAGTGTTCTATTTGCTCTTTAATTACCGAGACTATATCTCGCCCTTGAGTTGTCATGCGTTTACCCCCTTACAGGTAGTTATTTCCCTGTTTCAAGTAACTCTTTTTTCAGCAACTCCAATTTATTACGGATGCTACCATCAATAAGCGTGCCGTCTATCCTGGTGATAATGCCACCTATAATGTCAGGATCAGTCTGAGCGGTAACAGAGATTTTCCTTCCTGTTATTGACTCAATGCGGTGGGCAAGGTTTTCTTTATCTGTATCGTCAAGTGGAGTAGCAGTAACAATTTCGGCATGCTTAATTCCACGGTAGTCATCTAGTAAACGTTCGTATGCCTCAGCAACTTGGCCAGCATTTCCGAACCTATTTTTAAGAACCAATAAGTATGCCAGATTTGAAGCTAGAGGATTTATCTCACCCAGTTTCTCCTTGAGAAGTTTTGCCTTAAGCTCAAAGGGTGGCTTAGGGTTTTCTAACAAAGATACAAACTCAGCATCCTCTGCTGCCTCAGCTATTTTGCTCAGGTCAGCTTGCCATTCTTCAAGCCTGTCCTTTTCTTGAGCAATCTCAAAGGCAGCTTGGGCATAACGCTTACTCCACATTGTTGCTGGCATTAATCATTAACCCTCTAATTTTGTTTGAATATAGCACTCTCTTCCAGTACCTCATCAATGAGCTTACGGTGCTTCTTTCTGTCCAGCGTTTCATTAATCACCTTTCCTGCAGCTAAGATAGCTATATCTGCAAACTCCTGGCGTAGCTCATCGATGGCCTTGTCTCGTTCTCGCTGTATTTCACCACGTGCTTTGGCGATTAGCGATTCAGCCTCTTGACGTGCTCCTTCTTTGGATTCCTCTTTTAACCTTTCCCCCATTTGCGCTGCTTGTGCTATTAAGTCTTGCCCCTCCTTGCGGGCTTTTTCTAGCTGAGCTTTGATTTCCTCTTCACTGCGTGCTGTCTGTTCCTTGATCTGCTCTGCTTGTTCCATACTGTCTTTTATCTTAGCTTGTCTTTCATCAAGCATCTTAAGTACTGGCTTATACAGGACAAACCCCAGCGAAACAAACAAAATAATGAAGCTTACAAGAAAAGCTACTAATAGCGGTAAGTTAATACCAATACCTTCCATCTTGTCTCCTCGTATTTTTGTTGCTGAAGGGAGTACCCTTGTTCGAACGTAAGCCCTCTGCCTATTCTACCTAGGCTTGGGCCGCAACGGTCTTTAATTCAAATTAGCATGAAGGCAATTATAATAAAGCCCATGGTCACTATAATCCCACTTACTATGACTGCCCCAATAATAGCGCCGATGAAAGCTGGCAAATTGCTATCTTCCATTTCTTTCTATCTCCTTATACTACCAAAGCTAGTAGAATAGCCACGATTAGAGCGTATATACCAACAGCTTCGGCCAAGGCACCAATCAAAATCATGTTGGTCAAAATAGGTCCTCTAGCCTCAGGATTGCGTCCAAGAGCTTGCATAGCCCCAAAGCCAATTAGCCCTAAGCCTATGCCAGGACCAAGCATCCCTAGCCCCCCAGCCAGCCCCGCAGCTAACAATTTCATTGCTTCTGGATCCATTTACTCTCCCTCCTTTATTAAATCAAGCTGTTTCTTGGTGCTCCTCTTCATGAGGAGTTAAAGCTATGACGCCAAACACGAGCGTCAAGCCGGCGAAAATCAGAGCCTGAAGAAAACCAACGAGTAATTCTAACCCATAAAAGGGGATAGGTGCAATCAGGGGTACTAAGAAACAGACAACCAGTAGCAGTATTTCACCGGCAGTCATGTTGCCAAAGAGACGGAAGGTGAAACTGATAATGCGAATAAAGTGGCTGAGCACCTCCAGAGAGCCAATAAATAAGTTAATGAAGCCGAAGCCGATACCGGTCATGGCAGGTTTCATTTTCCCTTTAGACAAGTTTGCAATGCCATCGCGTAGTTGATTAACATTGAAAAAAGTGTTGAGGTAGCGGAAAACGCCTAGCGCGCGCAGTCCCCAAAATTCAATAAAGACAACGGACATTAGGGCAATAGAAAGGGGCACATTGATATCAGTGTTTGCGCCTCTAAACAGTGGTATGATTGACTCACCCTCTTTAATGCCTATAGTGCTGAAAAATGGCAGAAGGGCCAGGTAAGCATTGGTTATAACAAAAAGAAAAATGGTGGCTACTACAGGAAAAAGGGTACGAGCATTTTTCTCTCCAGCCGCACCTTCAATAAAGTTTAGCAGCCCTTCTACGACCACCTCGGCAAAGCTTTGTAGCCTCCCTGGTATAAGTTTCATTTTTCGAGTACAGGCATAAAAGAAACCCACCAAGAAGATGATAGTAAGCCAACAAGCAATGAGAGTATTGGTGATAGTAAAGCCGGCAACAGATAATATCCCCTCGGAAGGGAGTTCAATATGTGGTTTTGAGATATTTAAGATGTCAGGTGGTTCAATCCCTAGGAGGGTGGCGCCTAATGGGCCAGCAATTAGACCAATCCCCAAAAGGGCTAAAAGAATGATGCTTACCAAAACTAAGATTCTGGTGGAGCATCCACAGCCCATATTCATAGACACTAGTCTTCCTTCTTGTTTTTCCTTTGTTCTTGTTCTTTTTGCTCGCTGTAGAACTGGTGAAGCATACGATAAAGACCATAAAAAGCAAGCACCGTTCCTACAGCAAAACCAACAAGAGTAAATAAAGGATGGCTGTCAAGCTTCTCTGGACGATCAAGCCAGTACCCAATCCCAGTTGGTATAGCAATGCTTAAAGCTACATACCAGCCAACAGTAAAAAGAAACCAAAAAGGTCTTATCCACTCTCGTGGTATTGGTTTCTTTGGCTTAAACTGTTGCATTGTATCATATGTTTTCTCTTCAACTCAAGGCACTGTGCTAGTTCAAAGTAGGCTGTTTTTCTAAAATACTTATAACTTTTGAGCAAAGGCACTTGTTAGGTCGATAAGCGGTTGCTCTCTGCCTTACTATCTCACTTTTGACTGAAAAGCTTAGCGAAATTTCCATCAAAGACCTGTAAGAAATCATGTAAATCTAGTATGTCGTCAGCACTGATTGTGCCAGCTCGGGTAAATTTAGCTGACTCTGCTTTGGTAAGGTCTGTGGTGGTCTCCAGGGATTTGTCTTTCTTAACAACAGCGGCAACTAAAGCTTGATTGTGGCAAGATGGACAGAAGACATTTAGAAACCATATATCATCTTCGTGCCCCAGAACCTTAATGTTATTTATCTCGTAGTGTTCTCTACAAATACTGCATTTTATTGCGGACATTAATTTTTTGATGAAACGTTCGTTCATAATATTCGCATATTTATTTAAGATTTATGCTTACCTAAGTCATCCAAATCAAGAGTATTAATAAAGTCATAAAAAGCCGATAGTTTCTTCAGTTCTTGCTCGTCAACCTTACCTTTGGCCTCTGATTTATCAGCATTCTTGTCTATAATAGGGATAGGCTTTCCTGTTTCTCGGTCGAGCATAATGCCAGCTTTGTCAAGAATCGATTCCTCAACATATATGGGTGCTGTTGCTCTTACTGCTAAGGCAATTGCGTCACTGGGACGAGAGTCGATTTCTACCTGCCCACCGTTAACATTGAGCATGATTTTAGCATAGAAAGTATCGTTATGGAGGTCGTTGACGATAATAAAATTAACCGAGGCTCCCAAAGTGCTAATTACAGAATCTAGCAAATCATGAGTCAAGGGGCGGGCTATATCCACATTTTGCAGCTTTACTGATATAGCATCTGCTTCTGCTGGACCGATCCAAATAGGCAAGTAACGGTCTGATTCTTTCTCTTTCAGGATGACTACATGCTGATAATTCATCAGGCTTACTCGAATGCTGTCAATTGTCATCTCTACCATGGTCATTTCTCCAACTTTATCACCGCAGAAATTATTGTACTCTATCAAGTTTTGTCTGTCAATTTGAACGGGAGCATTAATTGAGGATGACACGTTGGTCATAAGGATAGTATAATGGCTGTAGTCTGCTGACATTAGTGGTATTGTTTTAATGAGGCGAAGCAATTTACCTAAGCTTTCCCTGTTTCCGCTTACGAGGGAAGTGGATAAGCGCGGCCATCTTTGTATTGGTGGCTGTGACAGCATTGAGTTAGCTAAGGAATATGGCACTCCTCTTTATGTTCTCGATGAGTTCACTCTTCGTTCCAAGTGCCAAGAATTCCAGGCTGAGTTCACCAAGCGCTATTCAGATACGCTAATTATATATGCATCCAAGGCTTTCCTGAATCGAGCTTTGGCTCTTATTTTTAAAGAAGAAGGTGTGGGGTTGGATGTTGTTTCTGGGGGTGAGTTAAGTGTGGCTCAATCGGTAGCTTTCCCCCCAGACAAAGTCTATTTTCATGGTAATAATAAGACAGTGGATGAGCTGAAGCTAGCCTTGAAGGGGAGGGTCGGGCGAATTGTAGTTGATAATTTTTATGAATTGGAGCTGCTTGATAGACTGGCTGGAGAGATGGGAATTAGCCAGAAGATTCTACTCCGTCTTAGTCCGGGGGTTGACGCTCATACTCACCGACATACTACTACCGGAATATTGGATAGCAAATTTGGCTTTCCGCTAACTACCGGCCAGGCCGATATGGCAGTAGTTAAAGCCATGTCTGCTTCTAGTCTTAAGCTCGTGGGCCTTCACTTCCACCTTGGCTCTCCGATTCCTGATACTTCTCCTTATCAGATAGCTATAGAATTAGTACTCCGTTTCGCCAAGGAAATGAAAGACAAGCATAATTTTCATATGCAGGAATTTGCCCCTGGTGGTGGTTTTGCTGTTTGGTATACCCTCGATTCTTCAGCGCCAAGTATAGCTGATTATGCTGAGGCGATAACCTCCAGATTTATGAGCGTGACTAATGAGCTGGGGTTAGCATGTCCTAGATTTATTATTGAGCCCGGAAGAGGGATTGTGGGGCAAGCGGGAGTGGCCTTGTACACTATTGGCGCAATAAAAGAGATACCTGGAGTGCGGAACTACATTTGTGTTGACGGTGGTATAGGGGATAATGTCCGTCCAGCTCTTTATGAGGCTAAGTATGAGGCACTGTTGGCTAATAGGGTTGGTGAAGAGGAGACGATGAGGGCCACCGTTGCAGGTAGATATTGTGAGTCGGGAGATATTCTGGTCAGGGATGTGATTGTGCCTCCGGCTTCAGTAGGGGACATTATCGCAATACCGGTCAGCGGCGCCTATTCCATCCCCATGTGGAGCAATTACAACATGGTTCCGAGACCGGCGATTATCATGGTCAGGGGTGGTAAAGCTCGCCTTATTCGAAGGAGAGAAAATTATCAGGACTTAATGAGGTTAGACTTAATTTAGCAATTGACATGTGGCGAACGATTGGTCAGCTTAAAGCCTTAGCTTTGCTTGAGCATAGCCTCAGGATGAATAATTTAGCTCATGCTTATCTCTTTGTAGGGCCAGCCCATGTGGGTAAGACTACCTTAGCTGTTGACTTGGCTCAAGCGGTAAATTGTCAGGGGGCTGCCTCCCCTTGTGGTGAGTGTCAATCTTGCCGTAGAATCGCCAATGGTAGACATGCTGATGTTGCAATAATAGGTTTAAACTCAGCTAGAGGTTTGACAGAAACGAAACCACGGGTTGAGATTAGCATCGAGGATATCAGAGCGCTTCAACGGAGTGCTAGTTTGCCACCTTATGAGGGAAAGTGTAAAGTATTTATTATCGATGGTGCTGAGTACTTATCTAGTGAAGCGGCCAATTGTTTACTAAAGACCTTGGAAGAGCCGTTACCTAAGGTAATTATACTTCTTTTGACTGCTGAAGAATCACGGCTCTTGCCCACGGTGGTTTCCCGTTGCCAACGAGTGGAATTGAAACCTATGTCTAGCGGGGAAATAGAGAAGGTGCTTATTGAATCTCAGGGAGTTAATGATGATAGAGCTAGACTTTTGGCCCGATTGTCTCAAGGCTGCTTTGGCTGGGCACTAACGGCTTCAGTTGATGATAATTATCTTGCGCAGCGGGCTCAAAGGCTGTCTGAAATGTTTTCTTTGTTCAGCGCTGGCTGGGAGGAGCGGTTTGCCTATGCTGGTCAGCTTGGAAGCGGCCGAAAACCGGCTGAAGAAATAATAAAGCTTTGGGTG
>Ga0307379_10003245_pt1 | contig 23734 bp, 36 predicted proteins | sample UN2MG_FD_202237 | JGI IMG/M metagenome (GOLD analysis project Ga0307379, IMG submission 202237) | Soil microbial communities from Risofladan, Vaasa, Finland - UN-2 | ecosystem: Environmental > Terrestrial > Soil > Coastal area > Acid sulfate soil | place: Finland: Risofladan, Vaasa | collected... | reverse complement strand
ATCGGATTATTGGAGAAGTAATTTGGATGATGATATCAGATATGTCGAGTCTTACGACCCAATGGATTTGTTCAGAAAATTTAAAACACCTGTCTTTGTTTTTGATGGAGATAGTAGAAGTCCAAGAAAAGATAACGCATTCATTATAAATGCAAACCTTAAAGAGTTCGAGTTTTATAAGGTCGTGGATGCCTTCACAGCATTTCAGGAAATCAGCATGTTTATTGGTGGTGTTCTGGGAATTGGTGAAAGAGAAATGGTAGAAATTGAAGACAAATACAAAATTCCGCAACATGGATTCGACAAATGGAGTTTCAGAAGAGAACCATCAAAAAGACGATAAGATTAGATTCACCCAAACTGGTGATATGATAAGAACTCGACTCGATGAACTTCCACCAAAGGAAAGAGAAAGGATTCTAGCGTACATGAAAATGATGGACACTGATGAAGAACCGGAGATATATTTGGTTGATATGAAACTGGAAGTTGATGATTTAAGTTATTTACCATTTGATTTTATTGCCTCGGCATTACGAGATGCAATTAATGATAACAATTTTGAAGATGCTGCTGATTATCGTGATGAAATAGTGAGACGGGGTTACAACATAGAAATAACTAAAAAACAGTTAATATTAACTTTAAATAATAATTCTTAAATAAAAACAAACACAATGAAGGAAACGTTTTACGAAATGCACAGGTCTGAAGCAGTTCAGGTATTATTGGGAAAAGATAAACTGGCGAGAACATACACCAATTTGAAACTGGCAGACCTACTAGAAAAACATTTTCCAGAGAAAAAGAGATTATATCTGGTTAGAGAAGATAACATTGACTTGGAAGGTGATATCCTGACAGCCAAAACATTTTAAATGAAAGAAACAGTAGAGAAAATTGATATTGTACCAGCAGTATTTATTCGATACCGGGAAGACGGGAATGCACTTCTCAGATGTCTTCAAGGTAAAGGTACAGTAGACCGGGCATTCGAACCTAGAATAATTAAGGGAATCGAAAACCCAAAGTATTTACTGATAGGTATCATGACTGGTGATAATATGATGAGATTGACAATTGGTGATGGTAGTGATTTTGAAAACCTGTTTCATGAGAAATGGGACGTTCTTTTAAAATAATGGGGATGGTTTTGGTTTTGACAGCGTGTCAGAGCGATAACGTAAGCAAGTGGTAGTTGAATCAGACTACGTTAAAAAGGTTCAAAACAATAAGTGCAGAAGACATAATGTCTATTCCAACGTCTCTTACGAGAGGCAAAAGTGTATTCGCAAGTAACGCTGAACTTGCATTTGCAGTATAGGAAGCAATAAAAACAGCAAAGAACCCCGACCTCAGAAGGGTAAACTGAGTCAGTAACTCAACTGTACTGATAAGAAAGGGTTGATATTTCGTCTGTTTAGAAAAACAGAATAAACTTGTAGAAAGCCTATTGGTCACATGTATGGACCGGGGTTCGACTCCCCGCATCTCCACTAAAATGTTTAAAATCATTTATTTATGAAAAAATTTAGTTTATATAAAGTGGATAAAAACTGCATGATTGTTTACGACAAACTTGTGAGAGATAACATTCCAACTATCATAAAAGCTGGTGGTGGGAAATGTAAGTTCCACGTTGCTAATGACGATGAATTTCTCTTGAAATTAGTGGAAAAAATAGGTGAGGAATACGAGGAATTCGCAGAAAACCAAACTGTTGAAGAGTTTGTTGACCTGCTACAAATCTTGGAAAGAATAGCTAAATTAAAAGGTTGGAGTCTTGACGACATCAAGAAGGTTAAAAACGAGAAGAGAATAACTAAAGGTGGTTTCGAGAAAAAGATTATATTGGACAGTGCTACTGAAAAGAAATGATTAATACTATTGTAATATCAGACCTGCATTTAAGTAGAAAAGATTCAAATGTGAGTGAACTACTGGAACTCATAAGAAACACCCCATCAAAAACCCTTGTATTAAATGGAGATATTTTTGACCAGTTTGCTTTTTTTAAAGACCGGGGAAAACTCTATAAAACCGAACATCGAAAGGCGGTAAAACAAATAAGAGGCATCCTGAAGATAAGAAAAACCAAAATTATTTATCTTGTTGGCAATCACGATTATCTGGCGTTTCTCCTACTACCTTTTGGTTTTTTGTTTGGAATGAAAATAAGAAAAAGAATTGTTGTAAATGACATTCTTATTGAACACGGGGATTGGATTACCTTTTATCTTTGGCTAAGAAGAATTAAAAAGTCTGGTGATTATCACGAAAATTGTATTATATTTGCTAAAACAAAGAATAAAAGATTAGTGGTTGGACATTCACACCATCCAGAAGAATTAAGAGTTAATGATTGGGTTTATGATGAAGGGGATTGGGTTAAAAACAATACGTATTTAACCATTAATGGCGAAGTGGTGGAATTGGTAGACACGCTGGACTTAAAATCCAGTGGGCAGTAATGTTCGTGTGGGTTCGACTCCCATCTTCGCTACTAAAAATTTGATAAATGAAAAAATTAGAACTTATTAAAGACGGTAGACTGTTTACAGATGACATTGGTTTGGTAATCTTTTGGCAACCAATCATTAACAAGGTGACAGACCCCAAGGGAATTGTTTGTTATCGTACAAAAGATAATTCACCCATTGGGTTGTTTAGAATTTTGAAGAACGAATTTAATTACGAGGGTGAGGTTAAATTTGATGATGGGGAAGGTGAAGTTATTTTGGATATTAAAGGAAAATATGTGACAATTAAAGACTAAAGTTTGGTGGTATTGTCACAAATAAACAAAGGCGGGTGCGGTATCCCAACATCGGTGAAAATCGGTGACATGAGTTCAAGTCTCGCCACCAAATTTTTAATTAAAAATGATGTTATGGAAAACTTAGGACTCATACAGGCTAAACAACAGGCATTTCGGGATTGTTATATCCCACCTGCTTTGCGTGACAAAATAGAAATTGATTGGAAAAATTTAACAATTAGAAAACATGGCAGAAAAAATAATTGACCACCATTTGGGGAAAGAAATTGATAGTCATTACATTCTTGAATTAGTGAGAAGAGTTAGTAATGATAAGGAATTGGGTGCTAAAGTCAGAAGCTACGTAAATCTTGTTACCGCAGAAAAAATATGATGATGGAAGAAAACGAATTTAAATTGAATTTACCGAATCTCTTGGAAGGTTTGGAAGACGAAAAACTCGTACTCGTTGAAAATCTATATAATCAAATCAATTTTCACGACATCAAGCACAATAGGGTATTATTACAATTAACACCAGCAATACTTAGACATTTGGTTCATTATATCACAGATACCGGACAATATGGATGCTCAGTAATTCATGATAACTGGCGTGGATTAACACCGGAAAAAGTATTAGCATTGATTGATGTTGAAGAGGTTATTGCGTCATTAGACTTCTATTGTAGTGAGTTTATACCTCTTGCTGAAAAATATCTTAATCATCTTGATGCACAAGCAGAGATGGCAGTAAAATTTTCCGAGAACTATATTTTTAGTTTGATTGATAAGATACCGAAAGAAAAAAAGAAAGAGATATGGGAATAAATTGTTTCGGTAGTTCAGACAGCAGAGATTGTAAACCATTTAGTATGCAAGGGGTTGAACGAGTTAATTCAACACCCGACCCAACAAACTTTGTAATTCGCAAGAAAATAATCGTTAACGGATATCCTATTTTGATAGTACAATATCCCGATGTTCTTAATTACGAAGGGATAAAGATTCTCATGTATGAAAAGAACTTCGATTTGAATAAAATCAAAGACAGAATCGACCCACATTTTTTTAAAGAGGGAGATTCACCCATTGCCAGATTCGTACCAAATGAAGCCGGGATTGAATTAGCAAAGACATTAGCAAAAAAATTACCGTGATGAACACAATAATTATAATACTTTTAGTTGGGTTTCTGTTTGCTGCGGATTATACCGTACAGAAATCAGACCCGATTCATCTCGATTTAACTCCTGACCCCAAGTTGAGACGGGAAGTCATATACTTCGATAAAATCGAGATGCAGGAAGACGGTTATCCTGTTTTTACACAGGACTCCGTAGTAAATTATTATAAGGGAAAAGAAGAAGTATATGCTGAGGATTATTAAAGGCACGAAGAAAGTACCCAAGGAAAATTGTTGTGGTAAACGGGTAACACGAAGAGAAGCGAAAAAACTTATATATAAGAAAACTATGAAGAAAAACTCCAAGTGATGGAATGGTAGACGTGCTGGTTTCAAACACCAGTGCCTTCGGGCGTGTGGGTTCAACTCCCACCTTGGAGACAAATATTTACAGCTCATAAATGGCTCATTTACGGCTCATTTTGAGCCGATTTTGAGCTGCAAACGAACAATAAGTGAGCAGCAAACGGTGGTGGTTGAGCCACAACCAAGTATTTATTAGTAGATATGAACGAAAAATTCACAAAACGAAGAGAACGACTTTTACAAAAAGTAGCTGATTTCCTATGCATTATGTTGGAACTCGCAAGAAATGACCGGGAGTTTGACTTCTGGATGTGGAAGGCACTGAGTTTAGACTATTGGTGTGTTGAACGAAACATATTTTTAAATTAAAAACAATGAAAAAAATCCTTTACGCCTTGTAAATTGCTCTAATGCAATTGCAAGGTAAATGAAAGCAAAACAAATCGTAGACACCTCCGCTAATCGTGGAGAATTTAATCGTGCTTACAAGCACTACCTTGAAAAAACAGGTAAAATTCACTGTTCTTATTGCGGTTATCACAAAAACGAGAACAAAACCTCTAAATGGTACGGTGGTATCGTTTATGACGACATGGAAACTTGTTGTGGTAAAAGAAAAGGAACCAACACCAGATTTCCAAACTGGAAACTTGTTTCAAAGAATAGGAAACAATGGCAGAAAAAACCAATGGTGGTTACAAAAGAAAAAACACCTTGGAACAACAACATTTATATCGGCATCAAATGGTGATGTCGATTTTTATTGCGGGTTAGCTCAGTGGTAGAGCATTGGAGTCATAACCCAAAGGTCGAGGGTTCAAGTCCCTCACCCGCAACTAAATTCCAATACGTTAAACTTGAGTATCACTGTCAAAGAATGTGACCGTGCATATTTTGGTTTCAAAATCGAAATCAAGCGATTCGATATAAAGGGTATCTTTTAGTTTCAACGTAGCCTCATATACCTGAAATTTCCACGGTTCATCAGCAATATTCTTCTCAATTTCCTGTTCGACTTCATCACTTTGTTGATTGAATAACATGACTTTATATGTACCTTCGACACTATCGACTTTAACTAAGAAGTTTTCAACCCCCATATCATTCAACCAAAATCCAATACGCCAATTAACGAAAATATCTGACTCGCTAATATCCACATCAAAGTCTGATGAAAAAGATTTGAAATTATAAAAACCTGAGTTCGTTAATTCCTGACGGAACTTAAAGTTATCGTGTTCCATGACATAGCCTTCAGTCAATAGTTTCTGAAATTCTTCTTTAATAACGTTTTTAATTTCCATTAAATCCTCGATTTCATATAAATACTCTATGAATTCTAAAATTCTTTTATATCTTTGTGTGACAAAATAAAACATAAAAAGTGTAACAAAATGACAAAAATTGCGTATAAGTTATTTAGGTTGAGGAAAGATGGAACAATAACATCACTCTTCATTAACAAAACAAAAACACTTCCAGTTGGTGAGTGGATGAATGCCGAGAATTACCCAACCAATGGTTTTGCCAAGAGAATGGGTTGGCATTGCACGGCACAACCACATGCTCCACATCTTAAAATGGAGTTGAAGAGTGGTGAGAAAAGAGTTTGGAAGAAAGTGTTAATTGAAAACTACACGGAATTCCAAAGACCCGAAAACCAAGGCGGGTTATGGTTCTTGGCAGAACAAATGAAAATTTTAAACAACACTGAAGTTAAGGCATATAAATAATGAAAATCTTGGAAAAAATCAGTTGGAGTGTCTTGAACACTTACATTGAACAGAGTCTGATAGTTGCTAATAAGCATCCAGAATACGACTTGTGGATACTCAACTATTCACCTAAAGCTCAATCAAAGAAGTTTTGGGACGAGTACACTATGTCTTGTCGTGGAATGGTGATTGATGCTGATGGTAAAATTCTGGCTCGTCCTTTCCAGAAGTTCAAGAACTACGAAGAACACCTGCCATCGGAAATTGATATGTCGCAGCCATTCGTGATTTACGAAAAAATGGATGGTTCACTAATCATCGTGTTTTATTACGAACCACGTATGATATGGATTGTGGCTTCAAGAGGTTCATTTATCTCTGAGCAGTCAATCGAAGCAAAGAAAATGCTTAATATAAATGTGTTCAAACATTTGAATACAAATTGTACTTATTTATTTGAAGTGCTTTATCCTGAGAATCGTATTGTTGTGGATTATGGTGACAGGAGAGACCTTGTTTTACTTTCTGTAATCGTAAGTTCAACTGCTGATGAACTAAGTCATTCTGAAATAACTTCATTATATTCTAACTATTTCACTGTTGTGAAGTTGCACGATATAAAGAATATTAGGAACCTAAATGACCTCAAGGCACTTGAAGAAGATAATATGGAAGGATTTGTGATTCGTTTTGCAAATGGTTTCCGGGTGAAAGTGAAGTTCAGTGAATACGTTAGATTACATGGTATCTTGACAAATGTTTCCAACCTCACGGTTTGGGAACACCTGAGAGATAACTATGAGTTCGATGAATTACTGGACCGGGTTCCAGATGAGTTCTTTGACTGGTTGAAGAGAACCGCAGCTAAGTTAATTGCTGAATATGCTGAAATCGAAAGACGAGCATTACAGGAATTCATAAGAATCTACCATATTAATGATATAAAAGACCGTGCTTTGTTTGCTGAACAAGCAAAATCATCGGAGTATCGTTCAATACTATTCAAATTATATGATAGAAAACCATATGGTCAAATTATCTGGAAACAGATAAGACCAGTTTACAGTAAGCCGTTTAAGGATGGTTATGAGTATGTAACTTAAAGCGAAGAGAAATCTTCGCTTTATTTAGTATTTATAAAAAAGTTCTAAAATGAAAAACGATAAACAACGACTCCTTGAAGTCATGCAAAAAGTAAATCCAGATTTTCCAATGTCTGAAGCAGAAACCAATCCAACTAGATTGAATGCTCCAATAAGAAAAAAGATAAATCGTGAACTATCGGCTTTACCAAATTATCATGTTGGGATTCCACTCGATATAATTGAAAACATATTGAAGAAATATAATTTATTACTTCTTATGGAAGACAATACTCCTTGGGACGGCTTCATCACGGGTAGGGAAGGACAAGCAGACTTTACGCTTGGATATTTCGATACCGCTTATGAACAGAACGGATTAACAGCATATACACCAATAGAAAATGCAGCGTTAATCATGACTTGGTATAAAATGCAAAGTGGTAAATATGAAATAGTTACATATATTTCTTAAAATAATTATAAAAAATTGTAACATTTCCTTGTTAATTTCGTATTTATACAGTAGTTTTGCAATCACAAATTTTAACGAATAGAAAAAATGACAACTTTTAGCACATATTATCTTTATAAATCTTATAAGCAGATGCTTACAGGAATCGGGATAACTATGTCTAAAGGAATGGAATAAAAGTAATGACTTTATGACCACCAGAGGAACCCGATTCGAAAGAGTCGGGTTTTTTTTGTGAAAAACGTTTATTACCCGTGAAAGACTGTTATAAATTAAAAAGTTCTGTGAAAAACGTTTATTACCCCAAAGTTATTTGAAATGATGAAGATTTGAAAGCGAAATGAAAACCAATATAAAAGTTTATTGGAAAATGTGTGAAAGGTTTGAGTGTAACGATAGCATGGGCAACCATAAAAAGCGTGAGCAGAGGAAGGTTCTGACAGGCACGATGATTGGAAACACATTAGTAAGGTAAGTTAGTAGTTGAGGCAAGTAGTGGAGTGAGTAGACATATCGACTGCATTAGTAGCTCAGTTGGCAGAGCAAGGGAAAGCACATGCTATCAATAATCCCTGCGCACGGGTTCGAGTCCCGTCTGATGACCAACAGTCGATATGTGATGACCTTGTAGCTCAGTTGGTAGAGCCTCGCACTTTTAATGCGGAGGTCGTGGGTTCGAGTCCCACCGGGGTCACTTTTAGGGTTTTTTACTACTTTTTATCCAATGTCCCAAAAATAAAGTAGAACACGCACCCGTAGCAAAGGGGATATGCCTCTGGCTTTTAACCAGATGACGTTGGTTCGATTCCAACCGGGTGCACTAAAACTAAAATAATGGAAAGAGAAGAAATGATAGAATTTTTGCGTGAACACCTGACGGTGAGTATATCGACAAGTGTTAACTATGAAAGTCGTGGTCAGTATCTGAACAGTAGGGTTTCAATTAGCCTTGATGGTGAAGAAATCACAAGTGATAATGCTTCCACATTTATTCAGGATTAATTTAATTGGGAATGTTGGGTGCTGGAATACCTAAGAGTCTGTAAAACTCCCGCTTCGGCATGTAGGTTCGAGTCCTACCATTCCCACAATTGCCTTCATAGCTCAGATGGTAGAGTAGGAGATTCTTAATCTTCGGGTCGTGGGTTCGAATCCCTCTGGGGGCACAAGTATCGGCAAGATGGTAAGTGGGCGAAATCATGGGACTGTAAATCCCTCGTCATTCGACTATGCAGGTTCGAATCCTGCCTTGCCGACATTTTTTGGATTGGAAATTGGGATTAATTACATTAAAATAAACCCACTTTTTACCACCACCCTAAAATAATCTCTCCCCCCTTTTAGGGGGGGAGATTATTCAGGTGCATAAGCGAGTTTATAAAGTGGGGGGTATGGGGGTGTTAAGAATCATTCTAAATAAGAACTTTTATTTGGTAGTCTCATTTATTATTCGTAATATTGCACCTAGTTCGAATATAGTTTTCGGACAATAGATAAAATCATATGAATAAAAACAACAACGGAGACGTTGCGGAAGTACAGTACGCAACCTCCACAGAAAGGCATCTTGTCGATGCAACCCCAAACCCCAGATTATTGGAAACTCTTCGTGACATGGGTTACGATAACATTCAAGCAATTGAAGACGCTATTGATAACTCAGTTGATGCTGTTGTCAGAAGCATGACAAAAACTCCTAGAATAAACATCCAGACAAAGTTTGGTGCTGACGGGAGAGGTCGTATCGCTATCGTGGATAACGGTATTGGAATGACACAGGAAACCCTAATCCAAGCACTTAAACTCGGTTCCAACACCAATAAAGAACGTGATGGTGAACTTGGTTATTTTGGTGTTGGTCTTAAAGGCGCATCTATTTCATTAGGTCGTGGGTTTAAATTAATCACGAAACATACTGATGGCGATTATATGTGTGGTATTTTTGACCTCGATATCGCTATCAGGGAAAAATCATGGAAATTCGTTTCCATTGAAAAAGCAAACCCGGATGAAATCAAACATTTCAAAGAACTGGTTGGTCAACGTTCAACAGGAACTGTCTTGGAAATCTACAAACTCGACAGACTCTCCAATCGCAATAAGACCGCTTTTGATTCGGCACTAATTAAGTCGTTGGGAAAAACTTATCGTTCCTATATTTCAGGAAAGAATGGTGTTAAGAAAATACAGTTCACGCTGAACGACACCAAAGTGGAGATGATTGACCCAATGGGTGCTGATTTGAAAGGTACTATGGTTCTAAACAAGGGTATAACAAATCAGAAATATCAGTTTAACGTTGACGGACAACTGGCTGAAATCGTTGTAAGGTATTATTATGTTGATAGTGCTCTCGAAACCGAATATTCAACAGAGAAACTCAATGGTAGGAACAACGGTTTTTACGTAATGCGTAATCATCGTCAGATAATGCAAGCCGAAAGATTTGATTTCTCTGGTATTGATAAATATTCGAGTTGGTTGGGAAATTTCCGTGCTGAACTTATCTTCGATGGTAAGTATGACGAGGTTTTAAAAACAAACGTGATGAAAACCAGAATCATATTACCCCAGACTCTCACGGACCTCATGCAACCTGCCGTTACGGAAGCAGTTAAATACTGTAAATTGGAGAAGAAAAAGACAATGCCTGAATCAACTGATGATGTAGATGAAGACGTGTTGAAAAACACCAAGAGCATTGTGAAGCAGAAGAACGACAGCAAAAACACCCCAACGGTGTTGACTGATAAGAACGGAAACCCGATAAAAAGGGAAAAGGTTGAGGGTATTGAGGACGAACCGGAAATCGAAGACAAGGAAAAAAGGGAGAGGAAAAAAGAAGATAAGCCGAGAAAGAAAAAATCATTCAATAAGATTGATGTGGATTTCGTTAATTTCGGGGAAGACTCTTCATTCTTTTTCTCCCACCATCAGGGTAATGGAAAGTTCTTGCTTCGAATCAATGTGGACCATAACTTCTACAGGGAGTTCGCAAGACTCGACAGGCAGGGACAGAAATTCATCATCGACCTGCTTCATTCCTTCGCACTTGCATCCCGTCAGGAACTTTACAGTGATGACCTGAATCAAATCGATGAACTGGTACGCACTTGGAGTAACTTTCTACGCAGGGATTTGAATGGTAAAGAATAATCCATAATAAATTTAGGTTAATATTAATGGGAACCCGGACAGCAATGTCCGGGTTTTTTATTATGTATCATATCATTGAAGTGAGGTCTGACCTGACTTTCCGACTACAAAACATAATTTTTTGTTATTTTTATTTAATCTAATTAAAAATAGCTTGCATCTTAATTAAAATTGTTTTATATTTGAGCAAAATAACTTTATGTTTAAGTAAAATTAGTAATGGCTAAAAAGAAAAAAAAGGTAACAGTAGTTACCACAACAGTAACTAAAACCGAATACATTCCAACTAATGAGAAAACACATATCATTTGTGTACTTGATACTAGTGGTTCGATGTCTAGCATTATGTCGGATTCAATAGGTGGATTCAACACATTTTTAAAACAACAAAGAGAATTACCTGATGACGCAACAATTACCGTTGCACTCTTCGATGATGGATATGAACTGCTTTACGATAATGTAGATATTAAAAAAGCAAAAGACCTTACTAGTAAGGAATGGTATCCAAGAGGAATGACTGCACTCTATGACGCTATCTGTAAAACAATTAATATTGATAAAGCAAAACTTGCTAAACTCGGTGTTGAAGCACCAGCCAAAGTTCTGGTATGTGTAGTAACTGATGGACTTGAAAACCGTAGTACTGAATACACTCTCGAAGACACCAAGAAATTAATTAAAGAATGTGAGAAAGACGATTGGAATTTCGTTTATCTCGCAGCTAACCAAAATGCTTTTGATGTTGGTAGTGGGTTCGGTATTAGTTATGGAAACACAGTAAATTATACCGCAAGTGCTGCTGGAGTAAGAAAAATGAGTAAAACACTTAGTAACGTAACCGCAAGTTATCGTGGAATGAGTGTCGATAATGTAAGTTTCTCAATGGATTCCAAGAACCTAGTTCAAGAAGACGATGAAGAGTCAGATGTTGTTAGCGATACATTGACAACTACTGACACAAAAGAATAAAGATTTTTTTCTGTTTTTTGTATCAATTTCCGTTTTTTGGGGGGAGCTTTTGGCTCCCCTTTTTCTTTAATTATTTGGCTGCTACATCATTGAAAAATCGCCAGAAATTTTAATTAAAAATTAACGAAAAATACTCAAAAATTTTGGCGATTTTTCCAACAATCCTTGTATTTATGCTTGCCAATCCATATATTTACACTCATAAAAAACTATAAAAATTTATTATATATATGACCCAAAATTCTAAGGAAACTTACACAAAACAAGAAGTACAAAAAGCAACCCTAAACTATTTTAATGGAGACGAATTAGCAGCCGATGTCTGGGAAAGAAAATACTGCTTAAAAGATGAAGATAATTATTACGAACTGACTCCCGATGACATGCATCGAAGAATCGCCAAAGAACTTGCGAGAATCGAAGCAAAATATCCGAATCCACTTACTGAAGAAGTGATTTATGAATCTCTGAGGAAATTCAAAAGAATTGTTCCACAGGGTTCACCTATGTCGGGTATTGGAAATAATTTTCAAGTCGTTAGTCTATCTAATTGCTTTGTAATTGGTAATGATGGTGGTGGAGACAGCTATGGTGGAATCATGAAGATTGACCAAGAACAGGTTCAACTCATGAAACGCAGAGGCGGTGTTGGTCATGACCTATCACATATTCGTCCCAAAGGAAGTCCCGTAAAGAACAGTGCAATCACCAGTACAGGCATCGTGCCCTTCATGGAAAGATACTCTAATAGTACCAGAGAAGTGGCGCAGGACGGGCGCAGAGGTGCGCTTATGTTGAGTGTGTCGATAAAGCACCCAGACAGTGAAGATTTTATCGATGCCAAGATGATAGCTGGTAAGGTAACTGGCGCAAATGTTAGTGTGAAATTAACTGATGATTTCATGAATGCTGCACTTAGCGGAACATCTTTCTTACAACAATATCCGATTGACAGCAGCACTCCAAAATATAGTAAAGAAATAGATGCTCAGAAACTCTGGAAAAAGATTATTCACAACGCTTGGAAATCAGCAGAACCCGGTGTGTTGTTCTGGGACAAAGTAATATCGGAAAGTGTGGCTGATTGTTATGCTGACATAGGCTTCAGAACCGTAAGCACCAACCCCTGTGGGGAAATCCCATTATGTCCTAACGATAGTTGTAGACTACTCGCAATTAATTTATATGGATATATAATGGACCCATTCACACCAGATGCCCAATTCAATTGGGCAGCATTTAAACGTGATGTAATTATTGCCATGCGTTACATGGATGATATTATTGACTTGGAACTCGAAAAGATTGATGTTATTATAGGTAAAATAAAATCAGACCCTGAAGACGAATTCATTAAACTCTATGAACTCAATCTCTGGGAAAAAATTAAGGAGAAAACTATTCAGGGTAGAAGAACTGGTTTGGGTGTGACTGCCGAAGGCGATATGCTTGCTGCTCTGGGTTTGATTTATGGTACTGATGAAGCCACTGATTTCAGTGAAGAAGTACATAAACAATTGAAACTGAATGCCTATAAATCTTCAGCTATTATGGCTAAAGAACGTGGTGCTTTCCCGGTTTTCGATTTTAAACGAGAAAAAAATAATCCATTTATCGAAAGAATCAAACAAGAAGATTTCGAGGTCTGGGTAATGATGCAACACTATGGACGTAGAAACATTGCGCTTCTCACCATCGCACCAACTGGTACTGTTTCTATTGAGACACAAACAACATCGGGTATTGAACCAGTATTCCTCCCCGTATATAAAAGACGTAGAAAAATTAATCCACAAGAAAAAGACGTTAGAATTGACTTTGTTGACCCAGAAGGAATTGCTTGGATGGAATATCAAGTATTTCATCATCACTTCGAAACGTGGTTGAAAATCAATAACTATGATGTTAATGTGGTTAGAACCATGAGTGATGAACAGGTGGATGAAGTAGTTAAGAAGTCACCATATTATAAAGCGACATCAGCAGATGTTGATTGGGTTAAGAAAGTCGAGATACAGGGTAGGTTACAAAGACATGTTGACCACAGTATTTCGGTAACAGTAAATCTTCCCGAAGACATTGATGAAGAAACCGTATCTAAAGTTTATGAAACTGGCTGGCGTAGTGGTTGTAAAGGAATCACTGTTTATCGTGATGGTAGTCGTAGTGGGGTGCTGATTTCAAATAAGGAAAAGGAAGAAACATATAAAGAGAATCATGCACCGAAACGTCCAAAAAGATTAAAAGGGGAAATTCATAGGTTCCAAAATAACTTGGAGAAGTGGATTGCGGTTGTTGGCTTAAAGGATGGGAGACCATACGAAATTTTCACAGGTAAACATGAGAATGGTTTAGCTAACTTACCTGCAAATGTGAAGGAATGTGAAGTCGTAAAAAACATCGTTGAAATTGACGGGAAACGAAATAAAAGATATGATATTGAATACGTAGATAGTCAAGGAGAAAAACATGTACATGAGGGATTGAATCATGCGTTTAATCCAGAATACTGGAACTACGCAAAGTTTATTTCCGGTGTAATGAGACACAGAATGCCACTCGTATATATTTATGACCTTATTGATTCATTGACTTTCAGTGAAGACCATATTAACACATGGAAAAACGGTGTTGGACGTGTGATTAAGCGATACATTAAAGACGGTGTGAAGGGCACAGGTGTTTGTCCTAGTTGTGGTAGCGAAAACCTTGAGTATAAGGAGGGTTGCTTGACTTGCATGAGTTGTGGTAACAGTAAATGTGGTTAAAAATTTTTTTTTGAGTATTTAGTTAAAAAGTTCTTTGAATTCTCGAAATATTGTAATATATTTGCTTTCTATAATTAAGCAAATTAAAAAAGATTGAAATAATTGTAACATTTTTTAAACGACCTTCGTATAAGAAATGTTTATTGAAAAATAAATAACTGTAAATAAATTCTAATGAAATGAAAAAACACGTAAAAATTGACGAGAACTATTTTCTCACAACCCAAGAGATAAATAGCGAGGTAACAGTAGAGGTTGCCAAAAAAACAAATCACATTTTCGTAGTAGACGTATCTTACTCGATGTACTACGACCTCCCAAAAATCAAGACCCAATTAAAGAACAAACTATCCAACGTAATGAGGGATGGTGATACAATTTCCATTGTATGGTTCTCCGGTAGCCGTGATTGTGGAGTCCTCAAAGAAGAAGTCGAAGTTAAATCACTCAAGACACTCAGTGACCTGAATGATGCAATTGACAGGTGGCTACGCCCCGTTGGATGCACGGCATTTGGAACCCCACTTGAAGTGGTTCATGAAATTATTGGCAGAATCAGTGCCAACCGTCCCGATACCGTATTCTCAATGATTTTCCTTACCGATGGTTATAATAACGACTGTCCTTGGAATCAGGTGATTTCAGCACTTGCTGTACTTGAAAACGAACTGGCTTCAAGTACTTTTGTTGAGTATGGCTACTATGCTGATTCACGTAGGATTACCGAAATGGCTTCCATCGTTGGTGGTGAGAAAGTCAGTACTTCGGACTTTGACGAGTTCGAACCCGTTTTCGATGCCAAGATTTCCTCAGAAATTCTGGGTGGAAAGAAAACTATCGCTTATATTCCTGATGCTCATTTGTATGATTTTGCATTCAGCGTAGGAAACGATGGTAGTGTATTACTATATAATATAGGTAATGGTGAGATTCTTGTGAACCAGAGCGTGAAGGAAGTCCATTACTTCACATCATCTGCTGTTGGAAACGAACATGCACCAACCACAAGCCTCTATGCAGCAATTTATGTGCTTGCTGACAAACTTCTGAATGACGATGCTGAGAAGATATTCTACGCACTTGGTGACAACCATTATTACGGAATGCTGGTTAACGCATTCGGAAAGCAAAAACTCAATGCTTTCAAAACCGCAATTAAAGAATGCGTTGCTGACGCAACCAAAAGATTTCCTGCTGGTCAATCAACAATTCTTCCGGTTTCCGATGACGCATATTGCCTTATGAATCTCATTGAGGACTTGGGTAATACCGAAGGATGCCTGTTCTACCCAAACCACGAAGATTTTAATTACAAAAGGATTGGGGCGAAACGTGTTCAACGTGGTGAAGACCTCAGTGCTGCTGACAAGAAAAGATTAGCTGAAGCCAAGGACGTTACGGAAATCACCAAGATTACCGAGGAACTCAAGGAAAAGAACGTTAAGATTGATTTCGTGAACAGCAACCCGGAGAGAGGTTATCGTTTAACCGATTTGGTTTGGAACAGTGAACGTGCAAACCTCAGTGTTCGTATCGTTATCGATGGTGAAGTAACACTTCCAGAGAACAAGTTCAATATTGACAAAGTATCTTCATACAAATACAACACCTTCACAATTGTGAAAGACGGTATTGTGAACATCAAAAAACTTCCAGTATTATTCAGACCAGAACTTCACAACATATTGGTGAAGAACGGGGTTGGTTTCACAATGGATAAAGAAGTTTGTGTTATTGACCTAACTTCAATTCCTTTGGTTAACAGGGGTATGGTGAAAGCAATTTCAGCCGTCTCATTAGCTGAGAAGGAATGGGAACTCGTGAAATTACAGGGTGATAAGAAAGTCTATGACTTCTATCGCAAAGAGTTGTTTCCAAAAACCAGTAAGTCATTTATTGATATGCTGGGTGAGGAAGCTGCTGCTTGGCTCAAGACTATTGGGGTTACCGATTACAACGGGTTTGCACCGCTTACCGATGCTGCGGAATCAACAGATTTTTATATGTCGGTGAACCTCGCAACCAAAATCAAGGGTCTGTCAAGTCTACCGAAGGTAGATGATGTCCTGAAGAAAATCGAAAGTGGTGCTCCACTGAAACTTAATGAATATGTGATGGCTGATGCCCTGAGAAAATATCATGCTCAAAAGGAATCTGACTTATACACGTCATTGAGTGAAGAACAACAGAAAGGTGTTCTTAAGACGTATCTGGAAACCAAATCAGATATCTTGAATAAGCAGAGAAGGAAAGTGTTGCAGGAAATCGCTGAGATTAAGTTCGCACTTATCTTGTCTAAGAAGTGGTTCACTGAGTTCACGTCATTTGACGAGAATACTTTGAATCTGACTCTCGATGGGCAAGATTTAATCATCACCTTCGATTTAAACGAAAAAGAAGTTAAGATTTAATCTAGTCGTAATAAGTTGATAGTTAAACAATTAAAACCCCGGAGAGAAATTTCCGGGGTTTTTTTATAAAATATGTTGCATTTAATGTAACATTTTATACCTTTGCTTCGTAATTATATGCATTATGAGAGATAAAACAATACCTTATGTGGGAGAAAAACTTTACATGGTTTTACATGGAGTTTTTATGAACACTGGCTCAATAGTAAGCCGAGTAGCTAATAGTGTAGATGTTTTAGCTAGGATAAATGATGAAGATTTTTCTGATGAAGACCTAACTAAATGGCACGAAATAAAAGCGATTCTTAAATCAGAAGAAGGGAGTTATGCTAACAATATTAATAATCTGGATGAAGTTCAATGTAATGAGTTTCTTGAAAAAGTTCTCTCATTATTTGTTGCTCAAAAATGGTGAAAAATAAAAATAATTGAAAAAAGTTTGGAATTATTGTAACATTTTATACCTTTGTTTCGTATTTAGATGAAACACGTAGTTTAATATTATAATAAAATGAAAACCTTAGTAGTAAATATTACCAGTTCGGGAACGACAGATAGTCGCAACGGGAATGGTATATTCTGTTCATTCGGCAGAAATATTGCGGACGAGGGTTTTGGGGTAAAGAGTGGTAGCACAGAAGGCTAAAACAAAAATTACCTAACACAAACAGAACCCGGCATCCGAAAAGATAGTCGGGTTTTTTGTTTTAGGTTCTTTACATGTCGGGATAGTTCAGTTGGTTAGAATGCTTGATTGGTATTCAAGTAACATCGGTTCGAATCCGATTCTCGGCTCAAATAGGTTGGCAAGCCTATATTTATGATTATAGTTCTACAGACCTATAATCACGTTCATTGACGTATTGGAATTTTGTCGGGTTGGTCGAGTGGTCAAAGGCAACGCTCTGCAAAAGCGTACAATCGTGGGTTCGAATCCCACACCCGACTCTATTTGTCACAAATTTACACTATTTTTGTGACAAAATAAGTGAATATTGTCCTGTAGCTCAGTTGGTTAGAGCATCAAACTGATAATTTGGAGGTCGGTGGTTCAAATCCACTCAGGACAACAATTGGAGGAATGTCCGAGTGGTTTATGGTGGCGGTCTTGAAAACCGTTGAGCGGGGTGACCCGCTCCGTGGGTTCGAATCCTACTTCCTCCGCAAAGCATTTGGTGTTAAGTACCCATCAACGTTTGGCTTATAATTACCTAATGGTTAAAAGGGTACATATTGATTGAAATATTGGAATAAGAGGTTATGTGTCATGACACGCCTCTGGGTGGTTCGAAGCCATCTCAATCAGCAAATCGAGAGATGAAAACGTAAAGTCTCTCGTAATCACTGAACACATTTAGTTAACGATTTGTGTCTGGTGGGATTCAGGGTTGCGTAAGATGCTGCCCTCAATGTTCTGTTTGGGATGGAACTGTACCCGTGATTGGCAACACGGAAATCATTTCATTCTCTGAGACATATAACATGGCAGTCGCAATACTGTCGGGGTGCGTGAGTAGGAGGCTCACACCTGAATCCATTTTTTGCATCGGTAGCTCAGTGGTAGAGCGTTTGTCTGTTAAACAAAGGGTCGCAGGTTCAATCCCTGCCCGGTGCGCAAATCAGAATGTCGGCAAGGTACAGCCAAGAGTACAGGATGGGACGCAGGTACGATGGAAACTAAGACTGCGTGAATGCTTGAAAATAAGAAACCGCTTTCAAGTTCGTATGTTCTGATTATAATAGGACGGGTTGCACGAGAGCAATTCGGGTAACTTCTCTTACACACGGGAGAATCCTATTTATGGTGCGGTAGCTCAGTTGGTAGAGCATCGGACTGAAAATCCGAGTGTCGCCAGTTCAATTCTGGCTCGTACCACAATTAAGAACCTGTATTGCGTATGGTGTAAGTCCATGCAGGAAAGCACGTCTTCCGTGGAGGGAGAAAGAGTCTGGAAACGGGGTAACCAGATATGCGCAATCAATTACCACCCATAGGTCACTCGAATGATTAGACCTCCTGTAACTTGCAGGTGAGTGGAAAGACACTCAGTAAAAAGTCGAGGCTTGCAGATGTAGCTCAATTGGTAGAGCGTGAGATTTCCAATCTCAAGGTTGTGGGTTCGAGTCCCATTATCTGCTCCATAAGGTCCGAGGGAGTCCTTTGAAGGAATAAATAACCTGTCCCTCTCCACGCCTTCTTCGCATAGTGGACGATTGCACCGGATTTGTAACCCGGTTTCTTCGGAACACGTCAGTTCGAATCTGACAGAAGGCTCTCAGACCCAAACAGTGCTCCCCACGCCTCTGAAGTTCAAGCGCATCTGGGTTGCCTCTTGGAATGCCCACCCGTAGTACTGCGGGTGGTTTTTTGACCCGTAGCTCAGTTGGTCAGAGCAGCAGACTCATAATCTGAAGGTCGTGGGTTCAATCCCCTCCGGGTCAACATTTAGTATTTATATAAAATTAATTATCTTTGCATTATGGAATATATTCATTTAAAAACGGGTTACGTCTACGAAGTACTAACAATGGACGCTACCAACAAAACAACTCCCCAAGACGGTCAAAAAATGGTAATCTACATCGGTGAAAAAAAAGATGGGTCGAATAAAAAGGAGATTTATGTTAGAGAACTTAAAGAATTCAACGAAAAATTTACATCAAAGAAATAAATTCCTCCGTAGCTCAGTTGGTCAGAGCAGTAGACTGTTAATCTATTGGTCGTAGGTTCAAATCCTACCGGGGGAGCAAAATTAATGTTTGTTTTATTCATTTTTTTGATTATCTTTACACGATGTGTTTAGTTATGTATCCAGAAAGACCAACAATAAGTTGGGAAGAATTTGCTGCTCAAGTCAGTGAACGTAGATTTATGTTAATGAAAAAACATGGATTTACGAAATATTCAAATGAGGGTTGGAAATTCTTTAAAAAATGGTATCATGATTTTTATCCACAAAGAAAACTTTATTATTAAAACAAATTATTATGATGAGACACGGAAGCAGGTCAATTACTGTTAAAAAATCGGACTTGATTACCAAAATCAAAGAGAACAAAGAAAATCACATCGTTGAGTATGACAAGGCAGTTGTTGCTTACAAAGATGAAGCACTCCGTCAGTTAAGAACACAACTCGAAAGGGTTGAAGCAGGTTCATTGAACGCTCAACTGGATTTAATTACTCCAATCAACAATGCTGATAACTATGATAAGATTATCGAAATGTTTGAATGGGAAGTTGAAGAACTTGTGGTTCTGGAACAAGATGAATTCCAAGAATATGTTCAGGACACGACTGATTTTGCAGTGAAAGCAAGAATGTCTAACGCTGCATATTTCGTTCAGTAAGAACTAAATGGCTGGATGTGCTGTGAAAGCATTCTGAGGATACTCGGAATGTGAGTTGAGATGAGGATGCTATGGTTGACCTTCGAGACAAGTAACGGATAACACATCATCGCCCTGTGCCGATGCATTGTAAAACTTGAACGCACTACAGAGTAGGGATGATAACGGGTGTCCTTACCAGCCATTTTTAAATAAGAAATTATGGAGAAAAGGAAAGAAAGATTAAGAGAATTAAGACACCAAGCATATAATGCTGAAGACATGTTGGATGGATGTTTTAATGAGAAAGAGTTCCCTGAAATACCACTAATTAATATTGAATATGTAAAGATACTCGCTGAATTAAATGATTTTATTAAATTATTGGATTCACTTATTGGAGATTAAATTTACATTGGATAAAGAATAAAATGTTATGGTAAGAGATACATCAATCGAAGTATATCATCAAGTAGAAGCAGAAGGATTACTTTCCAAAAGAAGATTCCAAGTCTATGAGTGTTTATTTAAACACGGTCCGATGACTCAAAATGAGACGTTTATAAAAATTAATCTAACTGCAAATAATGTTGGAAGGAAAGAATTGGCACAAGATTCCATAAAACCAAGATTTGCAGAATTAAAAGAACTTGGTGTTATTAGGGAAACGGGGAAAAGACCTTGTAAAATAACCAACAGAAAAGTCTATGAGTGGGATGTTACAAGTAAATTACCTAATAAAGATTTAATTATTAGAAAATCAACTAAAGAAAAAAAAGAAGAAATTTTAAACGATATTGCTGAACTTGGAAAAGAACTTCCTGATGATTATAAACAAGATTTACGTTATATTTATCGTAAAATAGAAAAATTTTAAACATGGAAACCGCAGATATCGAATATCGTTATATTTCCAAGGGGGAATTTTTAAGTTTTACTGGAACAACTCGATATCCCGATAATATGTCATTAAAGGAAATATATGAACAAGTCGTCAAGGAACATCCAGAACATGACATTATTTTTTCATCGTTTAAATTCGATAATCTTCTTTATATTAGAGACTTAATTTACATTGGATAATAAAAACAAAACATTATGAAAATTGGCGAGTATAGAATTATCCCACAAGGAACTTGGATTTGGTCAATTGCATTGCAAGAAACAATTGCAATTCAAACTCACGCTGTCGTTAAAATAACAAACACCATTATTGATGACGATGATTATTTTTATGGCACTTTACAAATACAACATTTTAGTCCAAATCCTCTGATTAATAATTCATTCAGTGATAAAACCAATGGAGAAGTTGGGGTTTCATTTAAAATAACACATAAATATGACACAGAACTTCCTTTTTGTGGGTGAAGAACGCAGTCCAACTGCAATCAGAATGGGTGTAACTTGGAAAGACCGAAGACTTGCAGCAGCGCATCTTTCAAAAGCAACAGATGCCCTTGGAATCCCGTGGGATGAATGTACCTTCCTGAACGTCTACGAGGACGATATAGAGGACATTAGGTTGTTTGAGGGTATCGTAGTGGCAATGGGTAGAAAGGTCGAGAAAGAGCTTAAAAAGCATCAAATATCGCATGAATACATTCATCACCCCGCAGCACGTGGGAAAATTCGCATAATTGAGAACTACAAGACACATGTAAGGGAACAACTGGAAGGTTGTTTAATGTTGGTTTGAGTATTTATTTTAGAAATGGACATTAAAAAAATCATTAACGAAATTATTGAAGACCTACATTCTTCAAATAAAATATCTGAAATCATTACTAACTTAATTGAAAAGTGGAGAAAAGAAATTGGGTCCACGTGTAAAGATATTAATCATGGTAATTGTACAGAATTTGCTAATGATTTAAGTGATGAATTAAAGAAAATTGGTATAGAACATAAAGTTTTATATGTTGGGGATTTTGATGATGAATCTGATGTCCTTAAATATACAAAAAAATTGCCACCCAACCTGTCGTGGTTTTATAACACATATCACTCTTGGATTTATGCTGATGGTAAACATTATGATGCAGAAGCACCAGAAGGTGTTGATGATATGTTTGATTTACCCTCGTTTAGTGCTGAAAATGAAGCAGACTATATGAATCAACTACGGGCACATGAGTGGGAATCATATAATAGGTTTAGTGGTTATACGTCAAAAGAAGCTGAAGTGGAAGCGTATCAAAAATGGTTAAAAAATGTTTGGTCACGTAACCATCCAAATTGGGAATAAACTTTTGTTTATTGTATTTATGTGAAAAAGAAATCATGGGAAATTTTTTAAAAAAGGTTTGGGGTGGTTTTAAATATCATTTCTTTAACTTCATTAGTGCATCGTGGTTTGTAATTCTTGCAATCTTAATTGCAATAGCAGTTTTCTATATTTTTGGGTTCACAGCAGCAATGATTACTGGCTTCAGTATTGTAGGTGGTGTTATTCTATACGTTGGTTTCCGTCAATTATGGTGGCTTATTTGGGGGTCTGCTGAAGGAGACTACGCAGGTAGATTGGGATGGTTCAAGAGATTAATCATTAAGATTTTTCCAAAATTAAAGAAATGAGGATAAGAATCAAAAAAGGTAGACACTATCCTTATTTGATACCCATCGCATTTCCATTCTGGGTGAAGAAAAATGAAGGTAGTTTCAGAACAGCCAAATTCATGTTTACAGATTCCTGCATGTTTGACCTTGGAGACGAAGACCAATGGGATGTCAACAAGTTATTTGGGTTTAGTATTGGACATCACCATGAATGTTCGTCATTTAGATTTGGTTGGAGACCACTTTTAAATAACAGGACAATCGAAATCGTGGCTTATGAATATCATGATGGATGGCGACTGAAAACGATGTCGATTTGTAAAATTCAATTAGATAAATGGTATAAATTCAGAATCGGATATCTACCATACATTAATAGAACCCAATATCTGATAATGGATGAAGAAACAGATAAACTCATTAAAGACAGAGAAATCTATGAATTCAGTAATGAAGTGAAATTGGCAAAAAAATCTGGGTTGGGGTACACCCTTGGAGTTTATTTCGGTGGGAATGAAAAAGCACCCCAAGACATAACTATATACAAAAAGCACAAATAATGGCTGAAGATAAATTAATTATTGGGATATATGACCCAGATGCAACAAATGATATTGCATACTTTTATATTGACGAGTATAATCTTGCCGTAACATATTCATCAAATAAAGGAATTGGTGATGCAATTGGTCGCACAACAGATACATACATAATTTATGATGACCCAGAATTAATTGACGGAATCGTAAATCTTTGGCAAAAAAGACCAGAATTTAAGAATAAATTAGTGGGGATTAGACATCCTGATTACGTGGAAAATGAAGATAAAAAGTGGTATCAACTCGGAGCAAGAATGAGTCGTGACCACTACATTTACACACTCGTTGCCCTGAAGATATGGGAACAAAGAACAGGTAAAAGACATCCGAAACTCGAAGAAATTGTTAAAGCCACGCCTTTTGGGATAAGAAAAATGGCAAGATGGACACTTGGTTTAATTCTTTGGAGTAAGGCAT
>Ga0307379_10003244_pt1 | contig 23735 bp, 20 predicted proteins | sample UN2MG_FD_202237 | JGI IMG/M metagenome (GOLD analysis project Ga0307379, IMG submission 202237) | Soil microbial communities from Risofladan, Vaasa, Finland - UN-2 | ecosystem: Environmental > Terrestrial > Soil > Coastal area > Acid sulfate soil | place: Finland: Risofladan, Vaasa | collected... | reverse complement strand
AGAGGCTTTGCCTGCACGCAGGGCGGCGAAAATAAAGCGAGGCGCGGTTACTGCCCCGCGCCTGGAAAGCAAACTGCTTTTGCAGCCGTGCGATCAGTCTTCTTCCTCTTCTTCGTATTCTTCGCCCGGGGCGTTGCCTTCGTCCCAGTCGCCGTTGTCGAATTCCATTCCGCCGCCATCGCCCACGCCCATGCCGCCGGTCATGTCCTTCAGCGTTTCGGCCAGCCCCTTCAACTCCTCGCCCAGCTCGGGCGTGATGGTGATTTCGAGGGAAGCGATGGTGCCGTCGAAATCGATCGACAGGCCCTTGAGCAATCCATTGAATGCTTTGCCAACTTCGGGCTGCTGAGCGGCCATCATGCCCACGATGCCGTTGGCCATGTTGACCATCTGCTTCATTCCGCCGGCGGCGGCTTCGGCGGTGTCTTCGTCTTCGCAGCCTGCGTCAGCCTTCAGCGTGAAATTCTTGCCCACCATATCGGCGCTCACCGTTACGGTTTTGAGCTTGGCCGGGTCGAAACCGGGCATCATCATTGCCATGCCGGCGGCTTCTTCTTCGCCCAGTTCAGGAATCGTTACATCCATCATCGTGAAGCCGAGCATCTTGCTTCGAAGCGCGTTCAGTCTGGTCATAAGCTTCGTTTGTGCGGCGGGCCTGGCGGTGCCCTTGTACACGTCTATGACTTTCTTGAGGATGCTGTCGCCGCTGGCGCCTACCACGTACTCCGTGCCCAGGACGCAGAATGCGGCGCCGTCTTCATCGGTGAGATATTTCACGCCGGCGTATTTGACTTCGTAGCTGCCGGGTGTGCTTTCCTGGGCGAAGGCGTATACGGCGGCGACGTCGAATTTGCCCTGAATCACAAAGACGCCCTGTGGCTGGTCGCCGTCATCCTTGGGCACGGTGAAACCGAGAACCATCGTTTTCAGGTCCTTCTTCAGATCGATCTTCAGCTTCTCGATCACTTCGGCGGGCGAGGGCTTGCCTTCGTCGGCAACGGCGGTGTTGATCATTTCGACAATCGCATCGATTATGCCCACCTCGGCCATTTTGGCCGCGTTCACGCAGAGCAAGGCGTCGAATCCGGTTGGCATCAGGCTGAAAGGATCGGTGACGCCGGAGGCGGATTCCACCGGCTCGTCGGCATCCTCTTCTTCGTCCGCCACCAGCTCATCGTCAGAATCGGTGTCTTCGACGACGGCGGCTTTCACGGCGGTCGTGGCCGCCTTTGCCTTAGGCTTGCGGCCTCTCACTTTCTCTTCGGCGCTGATGATCTCGATGGTTTCCTCGACGATATTATCGTAATCGGCCGCGCTGCGGAAGGTGCTCACAAAGCCCCGGCTTTCGAGTTTGAGGCGCTGGGGCGTGAAGCTGTATTGATCGCCGATGTACGAGAATACCACCTTGTATGCACGCGAGTAGATGCCGGAGACGTCGCCGCGTTTCTCCACTCGCTTGCCGGCTACGCCGTGAATCCAGAGCGTGAGAGTGGAGGCGTCGTGGCTGACTTTATTGAACACGGCTGCGCCGCGGATGGTGTCGCCCGGCTTGAGGTCGACGGCTGCGCTCGACGCGGTGTAGAGGTCGTCAATGCCTTTGGCCTTCAGCTTTGCCATGACCGTAGGCTCCAGAATGTCGTTGTAGGCTTTGCCCTTGTTCGACACCAGCCTGACGATCGGCCGGATTTCCTTGCGCAGATCGTCGGAGCTGTTCTTGATGGTGTAGGTTACATACCAGAAGGTATGGTCGCCGGTGGACGTAGCGATGGTAACCATCTGGGGATGCGCGCATTCGGCATCGAGCTCCCACATCGGGTCGAGCCCAAGGGCACCGGACGCCGTCATTACTGCCAGAACCAAGCCTGAGACCAAAACGCTGATTCTCATCGTATCACTCCTTTGCGAGGTCCGCGCCACATTTGGCAACGGCGGCCAGTTCCGCTTCAGGGCACGCACGCGAGCCCTTGTCATGCGGGACACTTCAACGAATTATGAGGCGCTCCGGCCTCGAAAACGCTATGCTGTTCGGGCAGCTTGCGCGGGCTGTTGCGCGGCCATGCAAACCGCGGCCGAAGGGATCACGACGCCCGCCTTTCGAGCCTTGCGAAAATCGGCGATGCAGCCTTGCGGGCACACCTTGGCGCATTTCCCGCAAGAGATGCACTTCGTGTAATCGATCTGCGCGAGGAAGTTGTCTACCTTTATCGCGTCGACGGGGCATTCCTTTTCGCACTTCTTGCAGCCGATGCAGCCCACGGAGCAATTCCTTTTAGTCACCGCTCCCTTGTCGCACGACTTGCACCGCACGTGCACGCTTTTCGACAGCGGCTGGATTACGAATAGGTTTTTCGGGCAGGCTTCGGCGCACTTGGCGCAGGCCTTGCAGCGTTCTTCGATCACCTGCGGCAGGCCGTTGCCGCCCATGATCAGCGCCTCGAAGGGGCACGCCTCAACGCACGTGCCGAGCCCCAGGCAGCCGTAGTCGCACTGCTTGGCACCGCCGTGAAGCAGCGAGGCCGCCAGGCAATCGTGCACGCCGCTGTAGTGGTGCTTGGAATCGACGCGTGTGCCGCCGTTGCACAGCAGCACGGCTACGCGCCGCTCCTTCTGGCTCACGGCGGCGCCCATGATCTCGCCGATGATCTTGCGGGCGGTTTCGGTGGCCACGGGGCAGGCGTCGGCCGGTGCCTCGCCCTTCACTATGGCCTCGGCAAGGCTGGCGCAGCCGGCCGAGCCGCACGCGCCGCAATTTACGCCGGGGAGGTTTTCGAGTATCTTGTCCACGCGCGGGTCGGTATCTATGGCAAACACTTTCGACGCAATCGCAAGGCCCACGCCGAATATGACGGCGAGCGCCGCGATCGACGCGGTGGAAATCAGCAATATGTTCAGTATCTCATTCGAAGTCATATATATTCCATCAAAACCGGATCGGTGCCCGGTCGGTTGTTATTATTTCAGCCCATGCCGGCAAAACCCAGGAAGGCAAGGGCCATCAGCCCGGTGCAAATAAAAGCGATAGGCGCGCCCCGAAGCGGCTCCGGGACGTTCAGCAGCCCGATGCGCTCGCGCACGCCCGACATCAGCAGCATAGCGAGCGTGAAGCCGATGCCGGCCGAGAAGCCCTGGATCACCGCCTCCAGCAGCGAGAGCTCGACGCGCGCGTACGACGTGTTCAGCAGCGCCACGCCCATCACCACGCAGTTGGTGGTGATAAGCGGAAGGAAAATGCCCATCGACCTGTAGAGGGCGGGCATGCTCTTTCGCATGAAAATCTCGACCAGTTGCACGAGCGCCGCGATCACCAGGATGTAGACGGCGGTTTGCAGCACGGCTTGCAGGCCGATCTGCGGGATTTTCGTGCCCCCAAACAGCTTCACCAGCAGCCACGCTTCCGGCTTCAGCAGGTAGGTGAAAATGAGGTACGTGACGAATGACGCCATCGTCATCACAAACGTTACCGCCGCGCCCATGCTGAACGCCTTGTCCGTTTTGTCGGACGAGTTTATGAACGGACACAGCCCGAGGAATCGTGCGAGCACGACGTTGTTGATGAAGATCGCGCCGATGATGATGGTAAACAGGTTGCCCATTCTACGCCGTAGCCTCCTGTGCCTCGGGCATCTCCGGCACGCTCGCTTGCGCGGGCGCCATCCTGGTCTTCCTTAGCGCCCGCCACCTGAAGAACGCCAGCAACAGGCCCAGCACGATGAATGCTCCGGGCGCCAGCGTCATCACCGCCATCGGCGTGTAGCTGGTGGAGAATCTCAGACCCAGGAAGGTGCCGTTGCCCAGCACCTCGCGGATGGTCGACACCGTGAGCACGGCCAGCGTGAAGCCGCCGCCCATCCCGATGCCGTCGAACACCGAAGCCAGCACGCCGTTCTTCTGCGCAAAATCCTCCGCTCTATACAGGATGATGCAGTTCACCACGATCAGCGGAATGAAAATGCTCAGCTTCTCGTTCACCTCAAGCGGCAGGAAATACTTCATCAGCATCTCGACGATCGTTACGAACGCCGCGATGATTACGATGTAGCAGGGAATTCGCACGCCCTTTGGAATCACCGACCGCACGAGCGAGATGATTGCGTTTGAGCACGTAACCACGGCCACGACGGCCATGCCCATAGCGAGGGCGTCTTTCATCGCAGTGGTGGTGGCCAGCGTGGGGCAGAGGCCCACCATCAATACGAATATCGGGTTGCGCTTGAAGAACCCTTTGGTCAGATCTCTCAGCATTAAAGAGAAAACCTTCTTTCGTGCAGGATCATGAGGCCGGGCAGCAGCCTCCCGCCGCCTGTTTTCTTCTACAATCCATTATAATCTTGTCCGTCTCAATCGTCAAGTTGTTTTCTGCGTGTCGGGCGCGCACCCACGGCCCAAGGTTGACGAAATCCTGTGTTTGAGGCTGCATTTTCACGGGTATTTGTGAAGGGCGGTTTTCGGGCGCATCGGTGCCGGGGTTCGATCTGGCCGGCTTTTTCATTTGCAAAAGCCACGGTATTGTGGTATCGTCTTGTGCAATATGATGGAGCGGAAGGTCACGGCAAAAGGCATGAACGGAGGCTATCTTCTTGCTGGTGAACCATAGCAACAAGCACCATGTGAATGCGGCGATGGGCGCAATGCTCAGCCTCAGCGCGCTCGGCGGTATGATATCTACCGGCTTGCTGGGGCCTTTTCGAATGAGCTTTGCCCAGGAATACCGCCTCACGCAGGGCCAGCTCGGGCACGGCATCGCCGTTATCGCGATCATCTTCGGCACGCTTGGCACCTGGCTGGGGCCGGTGCTGGCCGACCGTATCGGCCGGTACGCGCTGCTGAAATTCTCGGTGGGGCTGATGACCGTCGGCCTCGCCGGCTGCTTCTTCTGGTCAAACCTGTACGTGCTGATGGCCTTCTGGGGGCTTTTCACCCTGGGCGCCTTCCTCTCCATCATGGTCAATGCGGTGGCTACCGACCTCTGGCACGAGCGGCCGCGCCGCGGCGTGATTCTGCTGCAGAGCATGAATTCGCTTGGCAAGATCGTGGGGCCGTCGGCGGCCGCGTTTCTCATCGTGCTGATGGCGGCGGCGGCTTGGCATCCGTGGCAGGCTTTCTTCCTCTTCGCCGGAATCGCATCGCTTGCCGTCTTCACGTTCCTGCTGTTCATTCCGCAAGACAAGGTTTACCAGCCGCGCGAGCAGCACTCATATGAGGAAGGGCAGGCCAGTCAGCCGCTGGGGATGTGGATGTCGGCTATGCTGCTGGGCATGATCGCAGGCAGCGAAAACGCACTGGCCACTATTGCGCCCGCGTTTTACTCAAGGGTAAGGCACCTGCCGCCGCAACGTGCGGCCGAGCTGCTCACGATGCACGTGATTGCTCTCACGGCCGGCCGGTTCACGTTCGGATTCTTCGGGCAAAGGCTGGGCCCGCGAACGATTGCGGCGCTGGGTTTGCTGCCCACGCTGCTTATCATCCCAGCGATCTGCTCCGGCAGCCGAATGGTCTATTCGATGTCGTTCATCCTCCTCGGCCTGTGCTTTTCGGCCGCGTGGCCGCTGATCTTCTCGCATATGGCAGGCTCGTTTGCGGCAAACAGATCGCGAATGACGATGGCGGTGGGCCTGATGAACGCGATCGGCATCGCCCTTGGGCTTTTCGTTACCAGCGAAGTTTTCGACCGCCGGCCCAACACGGCAATGCTATACGGCCCGGCGCTCCTCGCCGTGTGTGTTGTCGGTTTTATCGCATCGCAAACTGACCTCGCCCGCCGGCTGTCCGAGCATTTCCTCAGCCCGCGCGAGGCAGACGAGGCCGCCATTCCACCGCATCCTTGATTCCAATTCCGGTTTTCGCTATCATTGCTTGCCGCAGCTCGGTGTCGGCTGCACGATTCTCCGGCCAAAGGAACCCTGATGAAACGACTTGCAGACTACCTTTCCCGCGACCGCATTCTGCTGCTGAAGTCGCCGCTGAAAGAAGATGCGCTCAATACACTTGTAGACGTTATCGCCTCGACGCTGGAGTTTTCTCACCGCGAGGATCTTCGCAGTGCGATCTTCGAGCGCGAGAAAATACTCAGCACCGGCATCGGGCTGGGCATTGCCGTGCCGCACGCAAAGATCGCTGGGCTGAAGGATTTCGTGCTGGCCGCGGGCATTTCGCACGAAGGCATCAACTTCGATTCGCTCGACAGAAAACCGGTGCACATCATTTTGATGATTGCGGGGCCGGCGGGGGAACAGCAGCAGTATCTGCAAATTCTGGCGCGCGCCACGCTGCTGCTGAAGAATGCCGCCACACGCAAAGCCATTCTTGCCGCCGAAAATGAAGGCGACATCCACCGGCTCGTCGCCGAAAACAGCCGGCCTTGACCGCGCTGCACCGGCGGGAACCGAACGTGAACGAGCCGGCACGTGTTTCGCTATTGCCGGCAGTGGAGTACTGACATGAAAAGCAAGATGTTGCGAAGAATCTTTGCCATAGTAGTGTGCTCGCTGCTTTGCGTCGGGCGGCGCATGCTTTGGTTGCTCTACAGCAATCGCATTGCGGTGGCCGCTGCAAGCCTCGTGTGGCTGATCGCGCGCAGTGCCACGCAGCCGCGGCGGATGTCGTATCCGTGCCAGCAGGCCGCGGCCGCAAACGTGTCGGCTATCGCGATAGCGGCAGCCGCGGGCATCGCGGTGCCCGGCGGCCTCAGGCGGCGGCTGCTCGCCAGCCGCGCGTTCAGGTTTGCAGCGTCGGCCGGGGTGCTGGGCCTGGCGGCCTGGCTGGCAGCGGGCGTTGTTTTCCGGCCCCACGTGCCGCTGGCGCTCGTTGCGCAAAAGCACCTGGCCGATGCATCCTCATACGCCGCCGCCGAGCTTTCACCTGCTCTGGTGTATCCGTCGGCCGACGAGGCCGTGGTTTCGGTAGCTCGCGACCTGGCCGCCGATTACCCCGCGGCCAGCCCATACGATCCCGATGGAAACCCCGTGTACCCTCTTGTGCGCCGCGCGGTGGCGCAGCTCGGCCTCGGCACCGCCGACCAGCCGCTCAAGGGTTTCATCAAGCCCGGCCAGCGCGTGCTCATCAAGCCGAACGTCGAGGGCGCCGGCACTTTTCAGCACACGCATCCGTCGGTCGTTCGGCCGCTGATCGATATGGCAGCCGAGGCAGGCGCGGCCGAAATCATCATCGCCGAATCCTCGCCCATGGGCATGACCGATCGGGCTCTGAACAACTCGGGCTACAAAAAGATGGTCGACGACCTCAACGCCCGCCAAATGCCCTGCAAGCTCGTCCTGCGCAATCTGGACGGCACCGCGTGGTCGTGGGTAAACACCGGCAAGGCATCTGCGTATCCGGCGGGGGAATTTGAGGATGAGGATCTGGTAACCTCCGAAGGCGACCGCAGCTACCACCGGCAGGCCGACAGCCACGGGCGGAACCCGAACGGCCGCGTGCTGAACCAGAACGCGTTGTTCGACGAGATATTCGACGCCGACGTTATCATCAACGTGCCGCGGTTGAAGGTGCACGGAATGATAATCAACACGCTTTCGATCAAGAACCTCGTGGGCATCACCGTGTGGTCTACCAGCGGCAGCAAGCCGGGTGAAAACATCCGCCGCGTGGCGCACTACGGCACGATAGAGGGGCCCAACCACATGGTGCGGGGCTTCGGCAACGACATCCTTTGGCGCGAGATGGCAAACATCAACCGCGCCCTGATTTACTGGAAGAACGGCGAGATGAAGGCCAAGCCGCAGCGCAAGCTCCTGTGCGTGCTCGATGCCATCTGCGCCGGCGACGGCTCGCACGGAAACGGCCCCAAGATGAAGGTGGGAGCCGTGCTTGCAGGCGTTGATCCCATTGCACTCGATGCCGTGGGCTCGAGGCTGATGCGATACGATTTCCGCTTGATCCCCGTGATCAACAACGCACCGTCGGTGCCGTCGCATCCCTGGGGCACAAACGACCCCGCCCGCATACGGCTGATCGGCGATTCCATCGGCAGCGAAACTGCCAGGCTGCTTTCGAACCCGTACGAAAAAGAAAAGGAATTCAAGCAACTGGTGATCAATGACATCGAGCCGCCGGTGCCGGGCAAGCCGGCCGTGAAGGAGGCAGACGGAAAGCAGACTGTGACCGTGAAATGCGAGGGAGCGTGCGCAGTGTTTATCACGTGGAACAGCGACGGCGTGCAGAAGGTGGTTCGCATGGCCCGCAAAGGCAGCACCTTCGGAGCCGAGCTGCCGGACGGGCCGGTGCAGTATCGTGTGGCGGCGCAGGATCGCTACTTCAATTCGCGGCAGGCCGGCCCTTACAGCCACCCTTGATGCTTCAGAAATCGGCCGCGCCGCCGCCATGCAGGATGCTCTCAAGCTGCACGCGGGCCTGCCTGATGTGCCGGGCGTAGTTCCTCGTGCGCTCGTCGGGCTCCACCACGATCATCCCCTCGAAACCTTTTGCCACAAGGCCGGCGATCAGCGCCCAGGTGTCGGTGCCGGCCGCGGCGCCGCGGCCGATCTGGGCTGGCGTGTAAACGATGTGCGCCCTGTCGGCGAATCGGCCGAATGCATCAAGCGGATCGATCTTCGACGAGCAGAACTGCCCGATGTCGATCACCACACCCAGCGCGGGCAGATCAATGCTGCTGAAAACGGCTTGGTAGTCGTCGAGCGTCTCAACGCGGTGCCCGTGGCAGTTTCGCAGGTTGATGGTGATGCCGCGCACCTGTGCAAACGGTGCCAGCACTCTCAGGCAGTTTACCAGGGCATTCATGTCGCGTTCGGTGCGGTGTCCGCCGCGTATATTCACGCTGCTCACGCCCAGCGACGCGGCATAGTCGATCTCTCGCTTTATGCCGGTGAGATTGCAGCCCACGGAGATGTCGGAGATGTTCAGCGCGGACAGCGTCAATCCGTAATGTGCGAGGTCGGCGAGAACCTGTTCGGCGAAAACGACATCAGGGCTGAGCCTCGATTCCGTTTTTCCGCTGTAAGCTTCAACGTATCGATAGCCTGCTTCGGAAATGGTCTTCAGAGCCTCGGCTCGATTGAGATCGGGCACGCAACTCGTGCTGCAGCTCAACGTAATTCCTGCCATGATCGGGCTCCCCAAGACTATTCGCCGGGTGTTTGTCCAGAGCGTCCTTGTCGGCATGGCATCGCGAGATAACCGGCAAGTAAAATGACGTGCTCGGGTGCAAAATCGGTACGAGGATGCGCGAGCGCCTGCGCGGTGCGCTTGTGGAGTGCTTGGAAGAAATCGACAACGGGCGGTCCAGGCCTGCCTGAATCCCCACTCGGGCACCCTACAATATATATTGTCAGATAAAAGCGGGCAAAAAGAAAGGAAAAAAAGTTCTAAAAATGACAACGAAAACCCTTCGCTCTGGCCAAGGCGCCAAATCCATTCGAGCGGGCCGGGAGTGTCTTTCTGACACTACGCCGCCCACTGTGCCGGTTTGGCACCGCCGCCTGCGATGTGAATCGGCCCGTGCGGCTTGGCTGGCTCATCGGCCGGCAAAATCGTAACGATAGTTATTGCAACGATTTAGAAGCGCATGTCGCGGGCAGGGCGGGCATTTGCAGCGCAAATGGCACGCATTTTGCTATATGCAGGGTGTCATCAACCGGGGCGGGCGGGTGAAGAATGGTAAAATGGAAAATGGGGTCCGTCCAAATGCTCGCTCAACCTTCCGCGGCTGTGTGGCCGTGAACACCCGCCCTCTCGGAAGACTCCAAAGCTCAAGGTCCAAAGCCAAGAGATTTGGACATTGGACCTCTCTCACTTCTTCAGCTTCGGCAGCACGTCCGGATTGCGATATTCCTCCTTTTTCTCGCTGATTCGCATCTCGCTTTCCTCTGCCTCCGCCGCAGCAAGGGCGTCGTCGATTATGATTGGCCTTATGAATATCAGCAGCTCCACCTTCGAAATCCTCTTGTCTTTGCTCTTGAACAAATTGCCCAGGATGGGAATGCTGCTGAGCACCGGCACACGTTTCTCCTCGTCTGAGACGTTCTCGCGTATCAGGCCGCCCAGCACGATCGTCTGGCCGCTCTTCACCAGCAGGGTGGTTTCGGCGGTCCGCTTTTTCACTACGGGTATGCCCATGAACCGCACGGGCGCCTCGCTCACCTCGGGCGAAACCTTCATCTTGATGTAGTTGTCCTCGCCGATCTCCGGCAACACGCTCAGCTTCACGCCCACCGTAACGAACTCCACGGATTGCGTCGACGTGATGCTGCCCGTGCCCGTGTCCACCGAAGTCGTCGCCTCCACGTAGGGGATGTCCTCGGTGATCTCCACCTTGGCTTCCTTGTTGTTCACCGTAGTGATCGTGGGTGCGGAAAGAAGATTCACGCTGTCGCGCGTTTGCAGAGCTTGGAACACGGATGTGAAATGATCGTTGCCAAGTGCTACCTGAAAGCCGCTCTCCGGCGGCAGCAGTGTTTGCGTCACCGTGCCCGTTATGTCCTTCGCTCTGATCGTGGTATCCAGCCAGCTCCAACTGAATCCGAACTGATCGCGGTTTTCGAGCGAAACCTCCACTATCTGCGCCTTTATCATCACCTGGCGTTCGCGGGCGTCTACCACGGCAAGGTACGACTCGATCGTGGAGATGACCTCCGGCCGGTCGATGACGACAAACGAATTCTTCTGCGGATGCAGTACAAGTTTTCCGCCGGCCGAAATGAACTGCTGCAGCTCCGTCTGGATGTCGGGCACCGACACCGCCTTCAGTTGAAAGAGTTTGCTTTGCGAGATGGTATCGGCCAGGCCCACGCGCATCACGCGCACGATCTCGCCTTGCTTCTGCGCCATGAAACCGTTCGACCGCAGGATGCTCTGCATCGCGTCGTCGACGGTTACATTCTTGAAGCTCACGCTCACCTTGCCGCTGATCTCGGGGTCGATGATCATGTTCAGGCCGGCCTGTGCGCCGATCAGCCGCACAAGGTCCACCAGGTCGGCATCGGCCGCCTCAAGCGTTATCCTGTCTTCCTTGTCGCCCGGCGTGAGTTTCAGTGCGCCCAGCGCCGCGGGAGCATCAGGCAGATCGGCTGCCGGCTGCTCTCCGGCCGGCACCGGCGGTGCCAGCAGCGAAACGAAGATGAGCGCAACGATGAGTTGTTCGAGATTGAAGGTTTTCATTTCCACTCCATGGGAATTCAATTCTGGTTCCCGTACGGGGCGTTACCCATGGGGAAGAACCAGGTTTGCCCGGCCGCGCGAAGCACGACGCCGGAAGGTGTAATGGACTCCAGCTCGGCGCCGCTGGCCGCATGCACGTCGCCTTCAGCCATGATCTGGCGGTCTATGACGGCGCGGCGGCTGCTTTCCGAGATCAACACGGCGCTGATCACCGGTGCAACGCCGGCAAACGGATCGGCACTTTTCTTCTCCGCCACCGTCGGGCTGGCGACGGCGTCGGGCGGCAGAGGCTTCCTGTTTTCGTTGAACGGGTTGCTCCACGCCATGCTCAAAACCGGGGGCAGTTCCGCGGCAGCCGGTTCGGCGGCCGGTTCCGGCGCCTGCTTGCTTTCCGGCGCTGCCGGCTGCTCCGACTGCACTGCGCACTCCTCCTGAGTTTGCTCGGCCGCCTCGGATGCAGATTCGAGTTTGGGCGCGCGTTGCGTGCTGCGATTCACCAGGAACTTCAGATCGTACACCGCCACGGCCCCCACGAGCACAACGAGCACCACTGCGATCGGTTTAGGTCCCATGTTGCTTATTCCTCGGTTATCTTCTTCCCTTTGTTTTGAGGAAGCAGAATGCATCGGCTTCAGCCCTGAATGCCACGTCGCCCGCCGGCTCAATCTTCTCGAGGATGAACTCACGTGCCAGCACTAGCCTCCGGCCTTTGGCGAGGTCACCTAGCAGCACAGCAAACGAGCGGTAATCGGTGCGGCCCGATAGCACGATCGGCTGACGATAGCACTGGCCGTCGTTATTTTGCAGCAGGCTCTCGTCGATGTCCTCCAACCGGTCGGGCTCGCGCGTAGAGATAATCATGTCGGTTATCCTGGCCGCCTGCGAGGCACGCCTGGCACTTTCCAGCAGTTCCGGCAACGCCTCACCCGCCGGCAGCTTTGCATCATACTCCGCTATTTGCACTGCCAGCCTTGCCGACTCGGAACCTTTATACTTGCGCACGGATTCCGACGCCTCGGCGGCCCTGTCGAATTCACCCGCCTGTTTTCGCAGCTCGGTGCGCATCTGCATTATGGCCGACACCTTCGGCCACGACAAAGCCCCCGCCACGGAAGATATGGCGCACATCATCCCAAGCGATCCGCAGATGAATTTCCTGCTTATCTGGCCTTGCTTCATTGCTCATCCCGTCTTGCGGGTTCTCCGCGTCAGATCACCCACTTGCCCTGTGGAAGCACCTCGCATTGTATGCTGAAATCCATGACCTTGCCCGATGCCTCCTCGGAAAAGGGATCGAGCTGCACGCCGGCAAAAAAGCCGCACTTCTGGAGGCTTTCCACCAATTGCCTCAACACACGCGCCCTCTGGTCGCCTTCCACCGACAGCCTGCCCGAAAGCCTCAGCTTCCACACCGGCTTGCGGCCGGTGCGTTCACGCACTGCTGCAATGAGATTTACCGAAGCTTCCGGCGGAATGGTTTTGCCGATGCCCCACAGCAGGTGAGGCCACGAAAGATTCTCTTTCATGAGCGCGGCTGCCAGGTCTTGTTTCTGCTGCAGCTTCCGCTTCACATCGAGGATCTCGCTATGGCTTTGCAGCACCGGCTCAAACACCTTCACCTGCGCGCGTTGCCGCTCCAGCGCGCTCCGGTATATCGCCTCGGCGGTAGCCAGCGCAATGTAGCATGCCGCGTATATCGCGATCGACGCCGCTGCTCCCATGAGCAGTGTGGCCGCCTGCATTCCCCTCGTTCGCCGCTCTTTCACCTCGTCGGGCAGGAGGTCGATCTCGGCCACCCTCGTTCCCACCATTGCCAGGCCCGCCGCCACGGATATATCCGCGGCGCACCCTTGGGAATGCTGTTCATCCGCTTTCCCGGCCGGGCGCCGGGCCTCGCTTTCGCTGATGCCCACCAGCCACGAGGCAAAGTCCTCCATTGACACGCCGGCCTCGCGCGAAAGCGCCTCGCACACCGCGGCCGGCGCGCCCGACTGTATCACGCGCGTTACGCGCTTGCCCCGGCACTGCTGCTTGAAGTACAGCAGCGTGCGGTTTATCTCCGGCACCATGTAATCCGGACTCCCGTCAGTCTTGTCGTCTAGCTGAATCCTCCTGATCAACGCCGGGCTGCCTGCGGCCAGCACCACCACGCTAACAGCCTGCCGGCCGAAATGAACAAGCGCCGCCGACTCGGCGGCGTCGGCCGGAAGGTTCATTATTTGCAGCAGCGACAGGTGCGATACGCAAACGGCAGACGCAGCTATGCCGCACTCCTTGAGCATGTGCAGGCATTCCGACACACGCTCGCCCGGCGCATACGCGCACAGCACGCGGAACTCCTGGCTGGACTGCTGCGGCAGGAAGATGTAGTCCCACGCGGTGTTCGGGCCGTAGAGGTTGATGCCCTCGCGCCTGATGATGGCCTCGATCTCGTCAACAGGCATCACGGGCAGCGATTTCACGTTGCATTCGGTAGGCTCGCCCGGCAGGTTCACCACTACTTTGCGCGCCCTGATGCCGGCGTTTGCCAATGCCTGCTTGATGGCGGCCACTGTGGCGGCGTGCGGATCGGCACTGCCGGTGCAGGCAATAGGCGCGCTGCCCGAACGCAGAATCCTCAGGTTCTTGCGGCGCCTCTTCACCTCCACCACGATGGCGGCCCCGCCGGAGATGTCCAGCCCCACCGCCCGCCGATGGAAGAGGAACTTGCGCAGCACGCTGCTCCGAGGCTTGGCTCGGCTATGCTTCTTGGAGGCGTCCGTGTCCACAGGTGATTGTCCTTATACTCCGGCTCGTGTGCGGGTTCTATTGCGATCCGCCGCTGGTAACGTATTGCACCGGATCGGGCCCCGTAATAAACGCATTTCCCCACGCATCGCCGGTGTATCTACCGTTGGAGTTGTTCAGCAGCCCTTGCTGCACCAGCATGCTCAGCGTGATTGCCCAGGGGCCCGTCAGAGGCGTGTCTACCACCACCTCCTCTGAACCCTCGTCGGATCCCCCATTGTTCTTCTTGCTCTGGCCGGGGGGGGTGCCGTTGCCTGGGTTGTCCACTTGGCCGGGCGGCGTAAAGCCATCGGCGCCTGCTTCCACTCTGGACATCCTGTAGTACAGGTTGTATAGCCTGATGGCGTCGTTTACCTCGGCCAGTAGTTTCAGGTTCTTCTCGCGCAGAACCGGCTCCACGGATACGTTGAGCACTATATCATCGCCGGTGCCGCCGTCGTCCTGTGCGTTGAGCCCCCAACTCATCAGCCTTGCGTTCGAGCTGTCGATGCTGCTGTATTGGAAGGCGTTGTGCCAGGCATCGTAGAAGATGTTTCCCTTCGGCTCGCTAAAGCCTTCATTCACGTACGGCCCGGCCCAGCAGGCAATGCCGCTTGCCGAAACCAGTTCCTGCAGGTTTCCGGGAAACTGGTCGGTGTCTTTGTAGAAATCGGTAACAGCCTTCGACAAGTCTTCCATGCGCTGCCAGGTGGCATCGGTTTCGGCTATGCGCAGCGAAACCGCCACCACGGGCATGGCAATGCCGGCCAGCAGCGCCATTACGGCAATCACCACTACCAGCTCGATGAGCGTAAAACCACGGATGTGTTTGGCGGTTGTTTTCATATTCTCACCGATGCAGCGCACCCGCCAACTGGAAGATCGGCAGGAAGGTGCACAGCAGAATGAAGCCCACGCAAAGGCCCGACCCCACGATCATGGCCGGTTCGAGGAGGTTCAGCACGCTCTTTATAGTCTGCGGTATTTCCCGATCGTAAAAGGTGCTCACGTGGTCGAGCGAGTCGCCAAGGGTTCCGGTTTGCTCGCCCAGGCAAATCATCCTCACCACCAGCGGCTGAAAACCGCCGGTCTGCCGGAGCGCCTCGCCCAGGCTGTCGCCCTGCACCACGCGCTCCCTCGCCTCGCGAACGGACCTGGCGATCCGGGCGTTGCCCATCACCTGCTCGGCAGTCTCGAGGCATTGCACAGTGCCGATGCCGGCGCGGTAGAGCATCGACACCGTATTGGTGAACCGCGCGGCCGCCACCTTTCTCAGCAGCGGGCCGGCCACCGGGATTTTGAGCTTCGCCGAGTCTATCAGCAGCCGCCCGCGCGGCGTCCTGCGCAGAATAATGAAGCCGGCCGCCAGCGCTATCGCGCCGCCCAACAGCAGCATCCAATTGCCGGTCATGAAGTTGCTGACCCACAGCAGCATCCTGGTGGGCAGAGGCAGCTTTGCGCCGGTGCGCGACATCACCGTGAGTATGCGCGGCACCAGGAAAACCAGCAGCAGCGTTACCAGGCCGGCCACTGCCGTCATCAGGATCAGCGGGTAAGTGAGCGCGCGCAGCACGTTTCCCTTTGTTTCGATCAGCCACTGGTTGTATTCGGCCAGCCGCTTCAAAACGGGCCCGGCCTCGCCGGCCGACTCGCCGGCCGCCACCACGCTGGTGTAAACCGGTGGAAATATCTGCGGATACTTCGCCATTGCCTCCGAGAGGTTTGCACCCGCCCGGATTTCCTCGGCCATTGCACTCGCCACTGTAGCGGCGGGCGTGTTGCCCGCGTTCTTCGATAGGTCTTCCAGCCCCTGCACCACTGGAATGCCCGCCGAATAGATGGTCTGAAGATTGTAGGTGAAGGTTACAAGCTCGCGTTTGCCGATGTTTGGCTGCCGCCGTTTGCCCCTGGTTTTCGACTTCACCCGCCGGGCCTTGGTGAGTATCAGCCCCTGCGAGTCCAGACGGCGCGCAAGGTCCTCCTCCGACGGCACCTCCACGATGCCCTCTGAAAGCTGGCCTTGCAGGTCGCGTGCGCGATACGAATAGATCGGCATACTGGATGCCCCCGGTTGGCGGGCCGCGGTTCAGATGCCGTAATCATCAGCGGCGGTCTTACACGCGGCTCTCACAGAGCTGTTCGGCACACCCTCGTCACTTCCTCCAGCGTAGTGATTCCAGCCAGCACCTTCTCGCGGCCCATTTCAAACATCGGTTTGAACCCTTCGGCCTCGGCCGCTTCGGTCAGCTCGGTCTCGTCGGCGCGGGCCAGAATCAGCTTTCGCACCCTGTCGCCTGGCACGATCAGCTCGTAGATCGTGGTGCGGCCGCGGTAGCCGGTGCCGCGGCAGTTTGGGCAGCCGGTGCCGCGCATCAGCAGAGCGCCTTGGCTGCAGCCCAATTGCTCCACCTCCGCCGCCGAAGCCTCATACTCCTGCTTGCACTCGCCGCACACCTTCCTCACCAGGCGTTGCGCCAGCACGCCCGACACCGACGACGAGAGCAAGAACGGCTCGATGCCCATATCCATAAGGCGGGGCAGTGCGCCGGCCGCCGTGTTTGTGTGCAGCGTGGTGAGCACAAAATGCCCCGTGAGCGCCGAGCTGATTGCGATGCGCGCCGTTTCCAGATCGCGTATCTCGCCCAGCAGCACCACGTCGGGGTCTTGCCTCAAGATCGCCCGCAGGCCCGCTGCAAACGTCAGCCCGATCTTCGGGTTCACCTGCGACTGCCTGATCATCGGCAACTGGTATTCGATCGGGTCTTCGATCGTTACCACGTTCTTCTCGAGCGAGTTTATCGCACTGAGCAGCGAGTAAAGCGTGGTAGTCTTCCCGGAGCCGGTTGGCCCCGTTACCAGCAGCATGCCGTGCGGCTCGTCTGCAATCGACCGCAGCGCGCTGATCGTCCGTGCGTCGAAACCAAGCTGGTCCAGCCGCAGGTTCAGGCTGTTCTTGTCCAGCACGCGGAGCACCACGTTCTCGCCGTGCGCCGTGGGAAAGACCGACACCCGCAGGTCGATTTCCACGCCCTCGGCCCTGAACTTGATCCGGCCGTCCTGGGCGATCCGCCGCTCGGAGATGTCGAGGCTCGACTGTATCTTGATCCTCGATATCAACGCCGATTGCAGCGTTTTCGGGATCGAAGGCCCTTGGTGCAGGATGCCATCGACCCGATAGCGCGTGCGTACGAGCTTTTCCTCTGGCTCCACGTGGATGTCGGTGGCTCGATCCTTGAGCGCCTTCATGATCAGATGGTTTACCAGCCCGATCATCGGAGCCTGCCCTGCAGCCTCTTCGTCGTCCGACTGCAGGGCGGCGTCCCGTCGTGCTTCCTCTATCACCTCCTCGATCAGCGCCTCGTGCTTGGCCGTTTCCGAATAGTGCCGGTCCAGCGCCGTGCGTATATCCACCGGCGACGCCGCGAATACTTTCACCGCCAGACCGGTCTTCTTGCGGACGGCGTCGACCGCGACGATGTCGCACGGGTCAGCCATCGCGATCGTCAGCGTGTTGTCTTCGCACGAGATGGGCACGAGCTTGAACTCTTTGGCCATCTCGGGCGGGATCATCGCAATCGCCCCGGGATTCGGCGGCATTGCAGCAAGCGAAATCCTGTTTGCACCCAGCTCGTCCGAGAGCAAGGCACTGAGGTTTTCCTCGGAGACGAATCCGAGACTCTGAAGAATCCTGCCCAACTGCTCGCCGGTTCGGCGCTGTTCGCGAAGGGCCGTTTCCAGTTGGTCCTGCGTAAGCAGGCCGTCTTCCACCAGCCGCTGGCCCAGCGCTTTGCGTTGCACCGTTGCTGCTTTCATCGCCCCACCTTTCTGCTGAAACGTGCTGCCGGCCGCGTCTCTACCTGGCTATTACGGTAATGGCAGTGGTGGGCGATGATCGGAACCCGGGCTAAAAGCCGCGTGCTAGTTGCTCATTACGATGCCGATATCGTCGCCTTGCAGGCTCTTGTCGTTGCACCCTGTTTGGAAAGTACCGTCCGGCCCGGCCGAGATCACCCACGCCAGCGGATCGGCACCGTCAACGAAACCTCGGGCCTCAATTACATACCTGTTGCCCCAGGGATCGGGCGGAAAGGAGGTCATATAAGGCCCTTTCCAGCCGTTGGTAGCCGGCGTGTTCTCGCGCAATGCATTACGCATGTGCTGCAAGCCCGACGACTCAAACTGGGTTTCCTGGCGCGCCTTGTTGCCGTCGCTGTAAAGCAGCCTCGACCGCGTCGGCCATATCCCGGTGTCCTGCCGGAACAACAACAGCGCAGACGATATCTGGCGGACGTCTGCCATCGCCCGAGCCTTCTCGGCGTCGTCCACCTGGTTGAATGCCACGGGCACCAGAATGCCTGCCAGCAACGCGACAATCGCCACCACTATTACCATTTCAATCAACGTGAAACCGAACATGCCCTTTGTCCTCACCGCAAACTCCTTTCCCCAAGATGGTAAACTGCGGACAGAGGGCTGAGCGAGGCGCCAAGCCTCGCACTTCTCTCTGCCCTGTCCTGAATGCAATTCCCGTGCCAAGCCATCCTGCAAAATATGATGGTTGGCAAACCATTGTGCCGCAACAACTTACTGCTGGTGCAATCAATTCGGCCAAACGGGCCGCGCCACGGCGGTGGTGGCACAAAGCCTCGCTGTGCATCGAAGTGCTTGTGGCACAAACACTTACCAAAGAGCTACAAATCAGGGGCATTCCGCCTCGCGCTGCGGGGTTCTTCACCGCTGGAATGCCGTTTTCGGCCATCCCGCCCCGCGCGGCCCCTGCACGCAAACGCAAACCACGCCAAATCATAGGCCTGAATACTGCTTTGGCTTCGATAGATGGTTTACTTGAGTTTCGTCACATGCCCCATATGATTTCATTCTCTTCTGCTGGCTTGCCTGCCTTCCATCGCTGATTTTGCGGCGAGCATTCCGCCCCCCAATCGTTGTTTCATGTACAGATACGCCCGTTGCGTTTGCACATCTGTGGGAAGGCCGGGCCCAACCGGCCGGCCCAGTTGAAGAAGGAGTTTTCCCAAATGACGGACCAGGAATTCTGGAAAAGGCTGCAAGACTACCTGGCAATCGACGATGCCGACCGCGTGCACCAGATCGGCACCAGGGTGCTCGAAGCCCTCGGTTGCAGGCTCACTTTCGATGAGGCGGAAGATCTCAAGGCCCAGCTTCCATCGGGCCTGAAGGAAATCTGGAATCGCTGCGAGAGCCGCCCGAAATGGAACCGCGCCGAATTGCTCGCAATGATCCGCGGCGAATGCAACCTCGAAAGCACCAGCGAAGCCGAACGCGTTGTGCGAGGCGTGTTTGGCGTGCTTCAGGAAGGCATCACGCCCGGCGAAGCCGATGACGTTGAGGCGCAGTTGCCCAAGGACATGAAAACGTTGTGGCAGTCGGCACGGCTCATACGAACCGAGAAGGCCGCCAACGCCAGGAAAGTCGTTTACTGAAGAAAAACCTGTAGCGGAGGGGGAGAAATGGCCGGGCTGCAAGCTGGCGTCTGCGTCAGCCCCCGGCCATTTTTTTCAGCGGCAGCGCCGTCTCGCCCATTTTCCAGTTAAGCTCCGGCCCCAGATTCCGTTAAACAAAAAGTGCAAACCCGAAACCGAGCGGGGCAGAATAAAAAAGCAGGCTTGACATCGGCAGGCAATATTGCTATAACATTGATTATGTTATCACGGATTAACCCTATGAATCTCAGCAGGCTTCACGCGCTCTGTGCGCTCGCCGTTTGCCTGTCTCTCTTGCTGCAGTCAGCAGCCGGCGAAACAGCAAACCTCACACGCATAGACCCAGGCCTCACCTCGCCCACCGGCTATTACCGCTGGATGAACGTGGCCGATCAAGTTTACGCCGCCTCTTACCGCGACAGCTACAGCTACGATCTCGCCACCGTGCAAGTGGCAATCGAAACGCCATCGCCCGTATTGCGCGGCGTACTCGTTGCAACCAACCTCAAGCCGAATTTCGCCTATCAACTGAAGCTCGTTGCCTCGCCCGATGCCCCCTGCAACGAACGCATCGCCAAAGCCGGCCGCTACTGGGAGCAAACATGGAGCGGCACAGAGTGGAGCAGCGGCTGGAACCTCAACAACAAAGGCGACGGCAGCTACCCCAGCCCCAACGACCTCACCTACCTCGCCCGGCGCGACATTGCAGACGCCACCAGCCCCACCGGCAAGCTTTACCGCTACACCGGCTATCTGCTGATGGACTTCTTCATCACCGACGACAACGGCAACGCCACTCTCAGCTTCCAGGCCGACAGCAGCTATCACGTGCTATGGTCCGGCTCCGGCATATACGCGGGCGCCAAAATCGCCACATTCGATCCGTCCACCATCAACCCCGCCTACAGCACGGACTACCCGCCAAGCACCATAAGCGTATGGGGCGAATGGGAGCGCCTGCCGTTGGGAGGCATATTCCTCGACTCCGGCGCCTACACCTGCCAAATGATCCTCACCGAGGAGTCCTTTCACAGCTACTCCACCTACGGCGGCATATGGGCCGCTGCAATGGGCGCCCAAATCAGCTTCTCCATCCTACTCCCCGGCGACGCCAACCGCGACTGCCGAGTAGACATAGCCGACCTGATCTTCATCCGCAACCGCCTGAACGCCAGCGTTGAAAGCGGCGACAACCACCAGGCCGACGTCAACGGCGACGGCCGCATAAACGTGCTGGACCTCATCCACACGCGCAACCGCCTCGGCACCGCTTGCTCACAGGAATAGCCGCCGCAAGTTCCCAAGCACGTTTTCCTTCATTGACTTTTCTGCCCGCACCTGCTATAACTGCCATTCGTGTTTGGCCCGCAGACAAGGCAGTTATAGCAACACGGAGGCAAAATCGTGAGAATCAGTGTTGAAGGACAAATCATCACCGTCGATTCCACCCGCTATACCGCCCGGTTCGACGGCTCCGGCATCACAAGCGTAATCGATCGGCGCACCGGCACCGAATTCTGCCGCACCGATCAGGCCGCCTTCCCCCTTGAGCTTTTCTACAACAACTCCGATTCGCTGGCCGCCGACAAGCACCAGGAGGTAGCCGTTCAGCAGCTTTCCGAAATCGCGGCCCGCATAGTGCTCGAAGGCGCCGATTCCATCCGCGAGCTGCTCGTCTACCTCGATCCCGCCACCGGCGATCTCTGCGTGCTTCCCAGCGGCCAAAGCGCCCGCCGAGGCGTCGTCTCCGTCAGGTGGAACATGCCCTTCGCACGAGAGGCCTCGCTCGTGCTGCCGTGTGTCAACGGCATTTGCGTAAACGCCGACCGGCCGTTCCCCGGCAACGACCGTTTTGCGTGGCCTTTCCGCTGGAACGCGCAGCTTATAGTTGCCGAGCGCGCCGGCTCCTCGATGATGATTCACAGCGAAGACACCGCCTGCAAATTCAAGGCTCTGAACCTGAAGCGCGATGCGGGCCTCACCACGCTCGGCTTCGAAAGCGAACAGGTCGGCCCCGTTTCCGACAACCGCAACGCGGGCGGCACTACCTGGCGGCTGAACGTTTACGAGGGCGACTGGCGAAAACCAATCGACCGATACCGCTGCCACCTGCGGCGCTTCTACGACCTCGACGCCAAGACCGCCGCGCGGCCCGATTGGCTCGGCAGCATCACGTTCAGCGTGGGCTGGGCGCAGGCAAAACCCGAACTGCTCGATGCTCTGGCAAACGTATACGACCCGCACAAAACGCTCATTCACCTCTCCGGCTGGCGCACGAGCGCGTACGACGTAGACTACCCCGATTACTTCCCCACGGATAACGCAAAGGCATACATGCAGAAAGCCAACGAAATGGGCTTTCGCGTGATGCCGCACTTCAACTTCTTTGCGTGCTTCAACAAGCACCCGATGTTCCTGAAGCTGCGCGACTGGCAGATCCGCGATGCAACTCGCAACGAGCCGCAAGGCTGGTACTGGCCCCCCGACACGCACAACTACACCCGCATGGCCTACATCCATCCGGGCCTCGCACTCTGGCGGCGCACGCTCGTCGATGCCGTCCGCGGCGCCTGCCGCACACTAGCCGCACCGGCGGCGTTCATCGACCAAACACTGTGCACGTGGAACACCGACAACGGCCTGGTGGAGAATATGACCACGGTGGAAGGCATGCGCCAACTGCAAGAGGAGTTTACGGCGATCGAGCCGGGCTTCGTGCTGGCGGGCGAGGGGCTGAACGAAATCAGTTTCCAGCGGGAATGCTTTGCACAGGCGCACATCCACGATGGTTGGGCCGATCTGCGGCCCGAGCACGTTCCGGCCGCGCACCCGGTGTGCTCGTACATGTGGCAGGGGCACACGCGGCTGGTTGGATACCACCATCTCAGCCCCGACGGCAAGGACGCCGACATCGGCATCGAGGTTTACCGCCGCATGGGCGCCATTCCAACGCTCATCTGCAACAAGTCCGAGCTGATAACCAAAGACGATCCGGTGGTCAGGAAACTGATCGAGCTGGCGGGATGAAGCACAGCCGGGGGGCGGCTGTGCTACACGCGATCCCACAGCCGGGGGCGGCTGTGCTACACGCGATTTCACAGCCGGGGGCGGCTGTGCTACATACCTCACGGAGCATCGGCAGCATCAGGGGGTGACGCTATGGCACGAGGCGAGCCGCTTATCCGGCAGTGGAACCTGCTGAAGACAATCCAGAATCACAGGTATGGCATTTCCACCGAAGAGCTTTCCGAACGCCTGGAGTGCAGCAAGCGCCAGGTGCAGCGCGACCTCAACCTGCTGCAACACGTGGGCTTTCCGCTGAGTTTCGAGCAGCGCGATTTCGGCAAGCGCTTTTGGAAGCTCGCGCCGCGGTTCATCGAGCAGGAGGGGCTGGTGCTCTCGGTTACCGAGCTGCTGAGCCTGTTCCTCAGCCAGAAGCTTTTCGCGCCGCTGCAGGGCACGCAGCTTGGCGACGGCCTGGAAACGGCAATCGATAAGATCAAGGCGCAGCTCCCCGGCAAGACGCTTTCGTTTTTCAGCCACATGCGCGATAGCGTGCTGGTGAAGAACGTGGCCTGCTACGATTTCAGCAAGCACGCAAAGCAGGCCGGTATCTTTAGCCAGGCTATCGCCCAACATCGCGTGGTGAAGGTGCGCTACGCGTCGCTGCGGTCGGGAGAGCCTTACGAGGCGATCTTCCATCCATATGCGTTCGTCGTGTTTGGCATGAGCCTCTACTGCATCGGGCGGCTGGTCGACCACGGCGACGTGCGCACGCTGAAGCTGTCGCGCTGCCGCGGCGTGGAGCTTACCGCGCACGCCTTCCGCCCGCCGCAGGATTTTTCGCTGTCGTGCATCGACGGCAGCTTCGGCATCATCTATTCCGACAAGCTTCAGACGGTTCGCGTGAGGTTTACCGACTGGGCGGCCGTGATGGTGCGCGAGCAGCAATGGCACGCGAGCCAGAAGGTGCTCGATGACACGAACGATGCCCTCGTGGCTGAGTTTGAGCTGAGCGATACCACCGAATTCAAGCGCTGGCTGCTGGGTTTCGGGCGGCACGCCGTAGTGCTGGCGCCCGATGCTTTGGCAGCCGAGGTTGCGGCCGAGCTCGCGGCCGCCTGCGCCGCATACCGGCCGTCATGCCGTTGAATCGCAACGAGCTTTGCGCTAACATGCACGGCGTGATCTCCGTCATTGTGTGCCGCGGCTTTTCCTGGAGCATCCGTCTGTGCAGTGCCTGGTTGTGAATCCATCGGGGCGTCTTGTTGTTGCCGATATTCAGCGTCCGGACGGCATTCTGTTTGCGGAATCGCTTCCGCCGTCGGCGGCCAGGGCGTTTGGCGAGTCATCGGCGGAGGGGTTGCTGCATCTGGC
>Ga0307379_10003243_pt1 | contig 23735 bp, 24 predicted proteins | sample UN2MG_FD_202237 | JGI IMG/M metagenome (GOLD analysis project Ga0307379, IMG submission 202237) | Soil microbial communities from Risofladan, Vaasa, Finland - UN-2 | ecosystem: Environmental > Terrestrial > Soil > Coastal area > Acid sulfate soil | place: Finland: Risofladan, Vaasa | collected... | reverse complement strand
GTAAAGAAGAATTAAATAATATGGAAGTAAAATATGGAAGTCTATCCTCTTGACAATCCCCTTCTAATGGGTGACCCCATTGCATTTAACTGCATTTTATATAAAATTTGATTCTGAGGAAAAAAGGTTATCCTAAAAAAAAGGAAAGCATGAAAAAAATCAATTTAATCATAATTTTAATCTTTGTTGTTCTAAATACTTCTGTTGCCTATAAGAAAAAAAGCAGATCATTCTTTCAGGAAAGAAAAATAGGAAAATTCTTCTTTTTGGTGATGGAGGATTGATATGAGAATTTTTAGATCGCGCTGGCTTTTTACATTTGCACTATTGGTGTTTTTTATCTCCTCGAGCTTTGCTCAAAATGTTGTATTCGAAGAAAGGAAGGAAGACGACAAACAGATTTTCTCACTGCGCAACGAGCAAGTTATATGTTCCGTAACCTTTAAGGAAGGAAAGCTTAGTTCTGACAGGCTTGAAGCACAACCGGAGTGGTTAGCAGAATACGGGACTCGGCCCTTTTCGATTGAAACCGATGCTGATTTTGGTCTGAATGTTATGTGGACAGGGTGGCGGGCACCGGGGAATGTGAATAACGCAGAAAATCCCGTAATGCTCTCCAAGCATAATTTTCAACTGCTGCGTCATGAGGTCCAGGAGCTTCCCGGAGATAGCAAAGAACTGAACCTTTTCTTCAAAGGACTGAACAGTTCTCTGGAGATGCTGATCACATATCGACTCGAGAAAGAAGCTTTCTATGTAAGGCGGAAAATAGCTGTTCGCGACTCTAGCTCAGGGCGCCACTTCCTAAGATGGGTTTGGCCTCGTCGCGGTCTTGTTCTCGGAAATGTGACTGTTCTTAAATCCGGAGGGTTCGGTCAGCCACTGGCCCTGCAGTATAAGCAAGGAGGTGCTTTTTTCGGACTGGAATATCCAACTTCAGAAAATTCCTTAAAGCCAGTAGAGGAAGGAAAGACAGCTCTCCATTGCGGACAGGAATTAGGGGAGCAGATCGGAAATTCCTGGATAGAGAGCGAATGGGTTGTGGAAGGGCTGTCCCCGAATTTGCATGTCAAACTCTGGTTCTGGAAGTATCTGGACCGGATTCGAGTCGCGCCTCTAAAGCCGTTTCTTCTTTACAACAGCTGGTATGATGTGAGGGCACCTGAAATAGCAGAAAGTCCAGCTCATATCATGAATGAAAAAAGCTTGCTTCGTATTATCGAATCCTTCAAGAAAGAAATGGTCGAAAAGCATGGATTAAAGCTGGATGCCTTTGTTTTGGACGACGGCTGGGATGTTTACAAAAGTGATTGGGTATTGAGCAAAGAGCAATTTCCGCGTGGCCTCGCGCCTGTGAGTGATGCCTTAAAGGGAATAGGAACAGACCTCGGAATATGGTTTGGTCCGATAGGCGGTTACTCAAACCGAGCTTGGCGTGTTGAGTGGATGCGTGACCATGGATACGAAGTTATCCCTGGTCGCGAAGCAGCTAGGGACCAACTGTGCTTAGCCGGGAAACAATATCGCCAGCTCTTCAAGAAAAGAGTTTTGGACTTTGTCCGCGACCACAGCGTGGGCTATTACAAGTGGGACGGAATCCAATTTTCCTGCAGTGAACCAGACCACGGTCATCCTGTCGGAATATATTCCCGCCGGGCTGTAATGGAATCGGTGATTGATCTTTGCCGGTCTGTGCGTGCTGAAAATCCGAACATTTTCCTGAATGTCACTTCCGGAACCTGGCTGAGCCCCTGGTGGGTAAAGTATGCCAACACGATCTGGATGCAAGGAAGCGACTACGGCTATGCCAATGTTCCATCAATAAGCCGACGTGACGGGGCCATCACTTACCGTGATTACGTACTCTTTGAAGATTATGGGAAAAATGATTTTTGGTTCCCGATTACTAATCTGATGACTCATGGAATCATTAAAGGGAATTTGCAAAAACTGGGAGGAGAAGCAGAGCCGCTGGATAAATTCACGGACAATGCCCTCCTCTATTTTGCCCGTGGTGTCTCCATGTGGGAGCTGTACGTTTCGCCCGACTTGCTTACAGATGGCGAGTGGAACGCCCTGGCAAAATCCATTCGCTGGGCAAGGGACAGATTTGAAGTTTTGCGCTCAACAGAGATGATAGGCGGAGACCCGGGAGAAAGCCTTGCTTATGGATATGTCCATTTTTCCGGAAAACGCGGAATTATTGCAGCCAGGAATCCTTCTATCGAATCCCAAATTTTAAAAGTCTCACTGTCACCTTCCCTTGGTCTCGATCCAAAGGCTTCATCTTTAGTACTGGAACGAGTGTATCCCACGCGGTGGATCTCACCAAAATTGTATAAAGCAGGCATGAATCTAGAAATACCGCTTCATGGATATGAAACTGCCGTATACGAAATATACCCTGTTGAGGAGGCCTCTGAACCTCTTCTGGCCGGAGTGACTTTTGAAGTGCTCCAGGAGAGTGCAAGCAAATATACTGTAAGGTTTTATGATGCCGAAAGAGGAGTCCAATTGTTGAATCCGGAAAAAGTTCGAACAGTGAAGTACGGCGGCAAAAGTGTCAAGCCTAACCAGCACTCAATTCCTGCTAAGTATCTTCCCGAGCCAGTTAGCCATGAATCTGTTCGACTTTCATCTCAAGAGAATCAACCGGAAATCGAAATAAAGTTTGACCTCCATAAGCCTGTAGAAAACGCCACTTTGGCTGTTTTACTTGAACCAGCCGGAGAAGTGACAGACGAGACAGAATCTGAAGTCACCGCATTTTTGGACGGAGAAAAAGTAGAGCTAAAGGTTGAACAGCAGAAGGGCCGCTGGGGCTGGTACACATTCAATGTTCCCCCCGGCAATCATACTTCTCGCATTATAATTGCCAAGAGCGAAAAAGAAAATGGGGCCAGGCCCCATTATTCAAAAGAAAATGAGAAAGAAAATAGATGGACGGGCAAAGTTTCAGCCAGTAAAGATAACGGGAACAGTCTCCATTATCGAATAGCAAATGGGGACAGCCCCCATTTTCCCCACGGTAGACATACTTCTCGTATCATAATTGCGCAGGAAGAGAAAGAAACTAAATGGACTGGCAAAGTTTCGGTGTGGCTCATCTGTTCACAGAGGCCGGAGGGGATGGAGGTTTCTTTCGACCTGGCACAGAAACTTGGTAAGAAACGACCGATGCCTCCCCGCCCCTGGCCTTCTGGAGAGCTGCGAAGGACAGTCAAACTTGGGGAGCTTGAGATTCGCACTCCCTAGCCCTCTAAATAATTGATCAGCTAGCAGCTTTTACTGCTTTTATCAATTCCTCTATTTTTGCCGAAGCTAATTGACCAAGACGCTGGCACACCTTATAACCCGTGCTTTCCTTGGAACTCGTACCTTTCTTAGAGCTCGTATCTTCCTTCCTGATCTCAGAGCAATGCAAGGGTGCCATGGAAGTCCACCACTTCCAGTATTCCTTAACCTTCTGCTTGCAATGTTCCTTCCCTTCTGCTCTCTCCTTTTTCAACATTCCGGCTGAAAGACCGATCGCCATAACTCCAGAGGTGAGAAACCCACAAAGGTCCTTATGATACAATCCTCCTCCAAACCCGCTGGCCAGCCAGACCAGTTCTTCTGGTTTTCCTAAAAACTTCAACGAGACCATCAACAGAGACTCAGCACAGCTATAATCCTTGCCAAAATAATTCTTCAAATCCTTAGCCATTATTGATCTTTCCACAATCTTGAGCTCCTCGGGCGTCAGCTCCTCCTTGAGTTCTTGAGTCGCCTGAGCAGATTGCAATGAGAGTGGAGACATACCAAACAACCGCGCTCCCAGGACTAAGAATGATGCAGAAGCGATAAATTCTCTCCTCGGCATTACCAAAACCTCAGATTTTATCATAATCCCTCCCAAATTACTGGATTATGCACCTTCTTTTCTTCTAATTTATTTTATTGGCTCCACCGGAGGCTTTACCAAAGGAAATGGGGACAGTCCCCATTATTCCCAAAATGTTTGTTTCTCATTTATTTCTTAGGTTTCACTGGAGGCTTTAAGTCTGGAGGCAAAGGAGATTTATACTCCTTGCCTTTTCTCTTTTCTGTCCACTCCGCTCTCATCTCCTTGATGATTTCAGGATGAGTGAGAAAATCAAGTCCTGATGCAGCCATGACTTTGGCAGCCGTTATCATGCTTTTATGGCCGATGGACATTCCTCCACAGGCTACTTCAGCCCAATGATGCCAAGGGGCCCCCACAGGCGCCATAGCGGTTCCCAGAGAAGTCGTCGGAGCAAGCCAACTCACCTCAGCCACATCTGTAGAGCCACCTCCCCAACTTCTCTGGGGAAGCCTGAATGGTTCAATCTCTGTTTTCAAGCCCTTCTCTTCAACTCCCAAATTCTTTTGAATCTCCTTGGCATAGGCCTGTTCTTCTTCTGTGAACTTCGGCGGGCCAGCAAGAAGCAAATTGCTGTAAACAACTTCATTGCCTGCGCGGTTCGGCAACATCTCATGAACTCCACTGATGAAGCCTACTTTATAAGTCGTCTCAGTCATCTTCCCCGCTCCTTCTATTATCTTCAGGACTCGTTCGTAATCTTTTTCAACACTTTCCCTATCAATATCCCGCACATAATACCAGGCCAAAGCATAGTCAGGGACAACATTGGGAGCGCCTCCTCCGTTGAGGATGACATAGTGAATCCTGGCTGTTGGCTTGAGATGTTCCCGGAGGTAATTCAGCCCCACATTGGTCAACTCAATGGCATCCAAGGCACTCCGTGCATCCCAGGGATCTCCAGCGGCATGGGCTGTTTTTCCAAAAAATTCAACCTTGAACGAATTCATGGCATTGCTCGATCCCAAGGATACGTCGTTTTCCGAACTTGGATGCCATTGAATACAGCAGGAAAGCCCGTCGAATACCCCATCGCGAGCCATAAAAACTTTGCCTACAACCGTTTCCTCGGCTGGACAGCCAAAAAGCTTAATTGTTCCTGATATTTTTCCTCTCTCCATGACTTGTTTCATGGCCACAGCCGCAGCCGTGCTGGCTGTTCCGAAAATATTATGGCCGCACCCATGACCCGGCTCTCCTTCTTTAACAGGCTTTTTGTAAGGGACTGCCTGCTGAGAAAGACCAGGAAGGGCATCATACTCAGCGAGGATTCCGATAACAGGTTCTCCTGAACCATAAACAGCTACAAAAGCAGTAGGCATATCAGCCACACCACGAGTTACAGCAAATCCCATCTTCTCCAAATAAGAGGCTAAAAGCTCTGAAGATTCATACTCCTCCATGGCAACGTCTGCAAAACTCCATATCTTGTCATTGATTTCGTCAAGCTCCTCCATGTTTGATTCAAGCCAGGAAAAAGCTTCCTTTTTCAGAGTTGTAAGTTTAGCAGGTTTGACCTTTATCAAAAGTGGGTCTTCGTTCTCTTTTTGGGAAAATAAATTAAAAGAAAAAAGAAAAAATAAGCCTAAAACCAAGGTAAAACATTTTTTCATGTTAGCCTCCTCGCTCTTCAAAATTTGTAATCTTGGTTTAAATAAAATCGCGGGATTCTAAAAATATCCAGACAAATATTAAAATCGGAATCTCAGATTAAAGTCAAGGAGAAAAAAATATCTTTAGAAATATTTATCCATCATTCGGTACTGGATGGCCTCAGAAACATGGACGGGACTGATGCTCTCTTCATTGCTTAGGTCAGCGATTGTGAGTGCAACCTTCAAAACTCGAGTATATGCCCTGGCGCTGAATCCGAGGCGGTTCACAGCCATTTCCAGAAGCTCCTTCCCCTGATCATCCACCTGGCAATACTTTTTCACTTCTCTGGTTCCCATTTGAGAATTGCAGTAGATTTTTTTCCCTTTGAATCTCTGAAGCTGCCTTTCTCTGGCTTCAATTACCCTTTTTCTTATCTCCGTTGAGCTCTCACCTTCAACTTTGGAAATGATGTCCCTAAATTCCACTCTCGGCACTTCCGCTTGAATATCGATGCGATCTAATAGAGGCCCAGATATTTTGGAGTAGTAGCGGCTTCTCTGATTATCTGTCCAGCTGAAACCCGAAGAAGAAAGGCCACCATAAGCATCCTCGAATGGATTCATAGCGCCCACCAGCATAAAAAAGGCTGGAAAAGTTATAGACATAGAAGCGCGAGAAACCGTCACCTTTCCTTCCTCAACAGGCTGCCTTAAGCCCTCGAGCACACGCCTTTTGAATTCAGAAAGCTCATCAAGAAACAAAACACCATGATGAGCAAGACTTATTTCACCTGGCTTCGGGATAAGACCTCCTCCGATTAATCCCGCATCAGAAATTGTGTGATGGGGCGCCCGAAAAGGCCTCTCCCCTACGACACCTCTGCCCTTTAAAAGACCCGAGACACTGAAGATTTGGGTGACTTCTATAATTTCATCAAAAGTCAGAGGAGGAAGTATGGTGGGCAACCTGCGGGCCAGCATTGTTTTTCCAGCGCCTGGAGGGCCGATTAAAAGTATATTGTGCGAACCGGCTGCTGCGACTTCTAAGGCACGCTTGACATGCTGCTGTCCCCTTATTTCTTGAAAATCCACATCGTAGTCAGGCCGCGGCAAAAGCTCCTGTAAGGAATATCTGCAGGGAGAGATATTATCAGCATCCCTGAGCAGCTTGACAACCTGGACTAAATTCTCCATGCCATAAATATCTAGATTTTGCACGAGGGCTGCCTCCTTTTCGTTCTCCTTGGGAATGACTATCCCCTTAAAGCCTTTTCTCTTGGCCAGAACAGTGGAGGAGAGAATTCCCTTCACTGGCTTGAGTCTTCCGTCTAAAGCAAGTTCTCCCAAAAACAGATAATCCCCGAGTCTTTCCAGAGGAAAAAGGTCCAAATGGGCAAGGAGGCCGAGAGAAATGGGAAGATCAAAGGCAGAGCCTTCTTTTCTCCTATCAGCCGGTGCTAAATTTATTGTGATTTTTCGCGAGGGAAATTCGTAGCCGCAATTCTTTATGGCAGCCTTTACCCTTTCTTTACTTTCCCGCACCGATGCATCCGGCAATCCGACAGTGATAAATCCCGGAATTCCAAAAGAGATATCTACTTCAACATCCACCAAATAGGCATCAATCCCTATCAAAGAGGCACTCGCGATCTTAAATAACATTTCAGGTCACCTCTAAAGACGATTAAATCCTAGAGGTTATATCAAAGGATCATGAAAAAATGAGGATTCTAGGGAAAATCGAGAATTAGAGGGACAAGAAGCGTCAATATAAAATAGCCGTAGCCTTTTTGTTTGAAAAGAAAAACAGTCTGTGTTAATTAAGTTATAATCCATAAGAAGTAAAGGAAAAATTTACGATGGAGCTGAAAAAAAAGATAAGGATTGGAGTTATCGGAGGCAGTAAACCAGATACGAAGTCCCGCCAGGTCGCTTTCAATGTCGGCCAATTGATTGCAGAGAAAGGGGCAATTCTAATCTGCGGAGGACTCAGCGGAGTAATGGAAGCAGCTTCGAGGGGAGCTAAACAGGCTGGAGGGTTGACCATAGGAATCCTTCCTGGAAATTCCCCTCAGGATGCAAATCCCTACATCGATATTGCCATCGCCACTGGATTGGGATATAGCAGAAATTCCCTTGTCGCCATGAACTCAGATGTCATTATAGCCGTCGATGGCCAATACGGGACCCTAACCGAAATCGCTTACGGGCGCATATACGGGAAAAAAATTATTGGCTTAGGGACATGGGATATTGAAGGCGTGATCAAGGCAGAATCTGCTGAAGAAGCGGTGAATATGGCCTTGAAAAATTATTTCCCGCTTACCTCCTAATTTATTAACTCAGTAATACAGAAACTCAGAGAAAAAAGTAGCCTTTCTCCTTTTTCTATGGATTTGATAAATCAAATCTCCATATAAAAAAAGGTGGGCTTGATAAATCAAGCCCCTACAGATGCAATAAACTAGATTAATTTATTAAGATTGGTGATAATTAAAAAACGATGCAGAATTATAAGCTCTCTTTAAGTTATGATGGGACTGACTTCTATGGCTGGCAGCGTCAGCCTGACAAAAGAACAATCCAGGGCGTCCTCGAAGAATCATTGACCAAGATCGCTCGAAAAAAAATCCATGTCGTCGGTGCTGGACGCACAGATGCCGGGGTTCATGCTCAAGAACAAGTGGCTAATTTCAAAGCGAATCTCAGCCTAAAGGATGAAGAACTTTTCCGCGCCCTAAACTCCCTTCTCCCAGGCGAAGTAAGGGTCAATTCCCTAAAAAAAGTAGATGTGGATTTTCATGCAAGAAAAATGGCCAAATCAAAAATATACCAGTACAGAATATTCAATTCCCCGATCATCAGTCCCTTTCTCCAAAGGTATGCCCTCCAATGGTCTTCTCCTCTTAAGGTTAATTTGATGAAAGAAGCAGCTCCTCTTTTCGCAAGAGAAGCAGACTTTCAACCTTTCTCCTCCAACCGATTACTAAATTCAGTAAGGAAAGTTATGCGTTCTGAAATAGAAAAAAAGGGCCATGAAATTATCTACACAGTTGAAGCTAAGGGATTTTTAAGATACATGGTACGAACTATGGCAGGTACACTTCTTGAAATCGGAAAAGGCAAAATGCCGCCTGAAAAGATTGAAGAAATTTTCAGAGAAAAAAAGCGATCTTTGGCCGGCCCCACGATTTTGGCCAAGGGGTTGTGCTTGATTAAAGTGAATTATTAACTAATCGCTCATGGGGGATTCAAGATTCACGAACGATGAAGATGGAATTATATTATGCTTCCCTAGATTTAACATAAGGTGGGCTTGATGAATCAAGCCCCTACAGAAGAACAAAATCCTACAGTTTTTTTCCCATGACAAGGGCGGGCTCCGGAGGGTCATGATAATAATCCTCTTTTATCCCCAGAACATCAAAACCTAATTTATTGTATAAAGTTCGAGCAGCAATATTGGATGGCCTGACCTCCAGGGTAACAAGCTTTGCCCCTTCCATCCGAACCTCGCTCAATACCTGATGCAGAACAGCCTCGGCAATGCCCATACGTCTATAATCAGGATGGATGGCGATATTGTTGATCTGCATTTGCTCCTTTATCTGCCAGAAAACAAGGTATCCTATAACCTTTTTTTGAGGTTTAAAGACGATGACCAAGGGAAATGATATAGGTTGGTTGCAAATCTCACCCCTAAAAGTCATTTCACGCCACGGATTAGGAAAAGAAACATTTTCAATCTCTAAAATATAAGGAAGATCTCCTTCCTTCATCTTTCTTAAATAAAAAGAATCCTGGAGAATACTGGCCCTCTTAATCTTTTTCCTCCGCTTGAGATTTTCGAAAATAAATAGGCTTAAGCTCTTGGGCACTCACGCCTTTTTTCTTCCTCAGCAACTCACTGCCCAGCAGCCCTATCTCAAAGGCTATAAAAGGAGACCTATAGGAAAACCTGGCTTTATCCTTGAAATACTCGAAAATCATATCCCTGTAAGCATCAATACCATTCCCTGTAAAAAAAATAACCCTGTTTGAGGGGAGAAGAGTGAAGAAGCGATCGGGCGAGTAAGCTCCCTGAGGAACGATTTCTTTTAGCTTCCCTCCTCTCGATTCAAACAGAGCTGCATAAATTTCTCCTTTTTTTGCATCGAGGAGAGGGCAGATGAGATGGTTTTGGGGATGGCGGAGTTTCCAGGCCAGTGCTTTCAAAGTCGAAACCACCGCCACTTGCTTTTCGGAAGCAAATGCAAATGATTTTACGGTACTCAATCCAATCCTGATGCCAGTGAAAGAACCAGGACCTGCAGCCAGGGCAAAACCATCCATATCTTTAATGTTCATTCCGTTGGTTTGCAGGATAAAATCCACGGCAGGCAGAAGCCGTTCAGAATAAGTTGATGGAGAATCTATGTTGACTTCAGCGAGAAGCTTTGTTTTCTCCAAAAGAGCAACCGAGCCGGCAAAGGTTGTGGTATCCACGGCAAGAATAATCATTTTATTATTACAGGATTTAATTATCCTTTGCTGATTCGTTTCCCATAATTAAACAGTCCACCAGCCTCATAAATATCATACTGGACAGCACTCATAGGCTCAGCCTTAAAATGAGTATTTCTGCTGACATTCAAACCTTCGCCCGAGCGAAAATTCACCTTGATCTCGTCTCCTGTTTCCAAAGCCTTTTTTGCTACCAGTTCATCAAGCTCTTGACATCTCAGGACAGGGAAGCCTGAGTTTACTGCATTCCTGAAGTAAATGGCACCGAAAGAAGGAGCAATAATCAGCCCGATCTTCAAGGAAATAAAGCAGCCAACAGCGTGCTGCCTGGATGACCCGGCTCCGAAATTCCTCCCTGCGATAAGGACGTCTCCTAGACTGGACTTCTTCGAAAAATCCTTCCAGCCCTCTAGGTTCCCCAGGGCATACTGCCCCATTTGAGAGACTTCGGTGATATGAAGAAAGGCGTTATGGTAAATCTGATCAGTATCAATATCTTCTATCAATCTTTTATTTTGGTCCAATAGAATCCAGGTTCTTCCCGAAATAAAAGACTTTTCCATATTTTATATCCTTATATATCCTTATAAGGTTGAGATTGCCGCGTCGCTACGCTCCTCGCAATGACATTTTTTCATATGAGATTGCCGCGTCGCTACGCTCCTCGCAATGACATTTTTTCATATGAGATTGCCGCGTCGCTACGCTCCTCGCAATGACATTTAATCTCGTTACTTAGGGATAAACTCATACCCTTATTATATATCCTTATCCTATATTCTTATTTTATTTCCTTATTGCATGCCTTTTTATATCCTTATTATATATCCTTGGGGTTTGTTATGTGGCCTGTAAGACAGGATGCAGCTACGACTGCCGGGCTCGCCAGATAAGTTTTTCCTTTTCCCTGCTTTCCCGCGAAATTCCTGTTGCCCGTGCTGACTTGGACCTCCCCTTTTCCTGTAAGACCAATATGCCCCTCCGCGCAACCACTACAGCCTGGATTTCTGATGATGGCACCGCTCCGAAAAAGGTCTTCAAGGATTCCTCTCTCGAGAATTTCTTTGTAAACTCGTTTTGTAGCCGGGACAACTTTAAGCGTGACGCCCTCTTTAATCTTCTTCCCTTTCAAGATCTGCGAGGCATGAGCAAGATCCTCTGTGCGGCCGTTCGTGCAGGAGCCGATAAACCCCGAGTCTATTTTTACTCCTTTAAGCTCGGAGACATCTTGAACGTTGTCGGGCGCAAAAGGCAAAGCCACCTGAGGGGAAAGCCCACTAACATCTATCTCCAATGTATCCGAGTAAGAGCAGTCCTCATCAGCCTTATGTGGGGAGAATATTGTTCCCGAAAAATTTTCGATTTCGGCTTTAAGGGAGTCTCCAAACTCAGGGACAAATCCAATGATTCCGGCCATTTCTGTAACCATGCTGCAAAGAGTGATGCGGCCAGGAAGATCAAGCCCTCTCACAGCTTCACCATAAAATTCCACGGCTTTCAAAGCCGCCTTTTTAGTCCCCAGCTTTTTAAGGATGTAGAGAGTCAAGTCCTTGGCCGTAGTGGATGAAAAAAAGCTTCCTTTTATTAATATTTTTACCGTTTGGGGAACTTCAAACCAGGTTTTTCCCGTCTTAAAAGCAAAAGTGATGTCCACATCCCCCATCCCCTGGCCGAAACTTCCCACAGCCCCAAGGATATTCAGATGGCTGTCTGTACCCACCACAGTCGTTGCAGCCCGTGCCAGACCTTCCTCCATCAATACATGAGAACCAATCCCCCTATCAACATCAAAAACCTCAATACCTTGCCCTCTTGCAAATTCACGGCATATCTGCTGATTATCGGCGTATTTAAGGGAAGAAGGTGGAACGCACAGGTCGAAAGTAAAAAAGGTTTTTTCCCTGTCTGCCACCGGGGCATCTCCGTATTCCTCCTCGTAGTTTTTCACAACATTCGGGCCGCCAAAATCCCGGGCAGACCTTATATCGAGATCCATCCAGACAATCTTCCCTGCTTTGACTTCCTCTTTGGTATGGTCCTGGATTATTTTTTCTATGATTGTCTTTCCCATATCTTCTCTTCTCTATTTTATCTAAAGTTTTGATGCAACTTCATGGGCAACGTCCAGTGTAGTGGAACTTCCGCCGAGGTCATAGGTCCTCACTTTGCCCTCTTTTATGACCTTGGCAACAGCATTTTCCATCCTTGAAGCCTTCTCTTCCTCTCCCAGCCACTCCATCATCATTTTTGTGGCCAGCAACATCGCTGTCGGATTAACCTTATAAAGGCCTGCATATTTTGGCGCTGAACCATGGCTGGGTTCAAAGATTGCATAGTCATCGCCGATATTCCCGCTGAGGGCAAAGCCCAAACCACCAACAAGCTGCGCCGCAAGGTCTGAGATGATGTCACCAAATAAATTTTCCGCAACCAAAACATCAAAGTCCTGTGGATTTTTAACCAGCCACATCGCCATGGCATCAACATTCGCCTCCTTGAACTCTACATCAGAAAACTCCTTGGCTACCTCTCTGGCGATATCCAGCATAAGTCCACCTGTCTCTCTCAAGACATTCGGCTTCTCGACAATAGTCACGGAGCGGCGTTTATTTTTCCGGGCATACTCGAAAGCTTTTCTCACTATTCTCTCGCAGGCTTTTTTGGTCATGATCCTCGTCGAGAGAGCTATCTCATCGAGGGGAAGGTCCTTAAATTTCGCCATCTTAGGATGAAGAAGAAGAGCGTTTCTCACTTCCTCGGGAAGAGGGTAAAACTCCACACCCGCATACATTCCTTCTGTGTTTTCTCTGAAAATTACCAGATCAACGTCATCGCGATAATTGAGAGGATTGCCCGGATAGGCTTTACAGGGTCTTAAACATGTGTAGAGGTCGAACTCCTGCCGGAGGCGGACGATAGGGCTGAAATAAGAATCTCCCTTTCCCCTCAAGGATGGATCAAGTTCTCGGGCAGCATCATCTTTAGGTTTTGAGGTGATGGCGCCAAAAAGACAGACATCGGTCCTCTTTAGTATCTCGATTGTCCGGTCCGGGACAGGATTCCCTTCTTTGCACCAGAATTCCCAGCCTATATCACCTTCGATATATTCAGCATCGAGACCTATTTTCTCCAGCACTATCATAGCTGCTTCCATGACATCATTTCCTACTCCATCACCAGGGAGTAAGGCAATCTTATACTTGGGCATCAGTACCTCCTCTCTTTATTTTCCTTCCAATTTCTTTTTCGTATAGGGAATAAGCCCTCCTGCCTCCAGGATTCCCATGACAGATTCAGGAAACGGAGGAAATGTAAAATCACCCCTGGCGGTTTTTATGCTCCCCCTGTCAAAATCTATTTCAATCTCCTCGCCATCCTCGATACTGTCCACAGCTTGCTCTGATTGAAGCACAGGCAAACCCTGGTTAATGGCATTCCTGAAAAAAATCCGGGCAAAAGATTTAGCTACCACAGCCTGGACTCCAGCATACTTCAAACATGTTGCTGCCTGTTCCCTTGAACTTCCGCAGCCGAAATTCCTGCCGGCGACGATGATATCCCCAGGCTTTACCTTTTGAGCAAAACCCGGGTCTAAATCTTCGAGTGCATGGCGAGCCATTTCCTCTGGTTCCAGGATAGAATAGGTGTATTTTCCTGGAAAGATAACATCAGTGTTGACGTTATCTCCGTACTTCCATACTCTTCCCTTTTTCATAGAAACTTCCTCGGATCAGTGATTTTCCCTTCAAGAGACGACGCAGCGACTGTAGCCGGAGAAGCCAGATAAATCTGGGCTTCCCTGCTTCCCATTCTTCCCCGGAAATTGCGGTTGGCTGTACTCAGAGCAACCTCTCCAGGAGCAAGGATTCCTTGATGAGCTCCCAAACAGGGGCCGCAGCCCGGGTTTAATATCACACAACCTGCCTCTACCAGAATCTCCAGGATTCCTTTCTTTAGAGCAAGCAAATACTCCTGCCTCGAGGCTGGGATGATAAGCACTCTCACTTTGGGGTGAACCTTCTTTCCTTTTAAAATCCTGGCTGCCACCTCTAAATCCTCAAATCTCCCATTGGTACACGTTCCGATGACAGCTTGATGAAACTCCTTTCCTTCAGCCTTTGAGATGGGTTTGACATTATCGACAGTATGAGGACAGGCTACTTGAGGTTCTAAAGAGGAAATATTATAGTCAAGGACTGCTTCATAATTGGCATCCGGATCCGAGCTTATGACTTTAAATTTATCCTTCGCTCTTCCCTTGAGCCAGAGAAGAGTTTCCTCATCGGGCTCAAAATAGCCATTCTTGGCTCCCATCTCTGCTGCCATGTTGGCCAGAACCAGGCGGGAGGCTAGGCTGAATTTTTTTACCGCCTCCCCTGTAAATTCCACCGCCTTGTAATTTGCTCTGTCTGCTCCCTCATCTCCTATGATTTTTAAAATAACGTCCTTGGCATAAACTCCAGAAGGGAGCTCACCTTTTATCTCAATTTTTATTGTCTCCGGAACCCTGAGCCAAACCTCATCCGTTGCCCAGAGAGTAGCCACTTCAGATCGGCCGATGCCTGCAGCAAAAGCTCCAAAAGCGCCGTAGCTAGTGGTGTGGGAATCAGCGCCCATAATCAGTTTTCCTGGAAGAGCAAATCCATTCTCGGAAAAAACCTGGTGGCAGATCCCGCTGGGGATATCAAAGAAATTTTGAATCTTCTGAGCGGAGACGAATTCCCTGATAGTTTTATGGTTCAGAGCATATTTTTCTGAAGCAGCAGGGACAACATGGTCCAGAATAATAACAAGTTTTTGAGGAGACATCACATCTTTGACTCCGAGCTTTCGAAACTCCTTGATGATAGCTGCAGAATTATCATGGGAGAGAATGTAATCTGGAGAAACCGTAACAACCTCTCCAGCATGGACGTCTTTCTGCGCTTTTAAGCCGAGAATCTTTTCAGAGAATGTTTTTCCCAAAATTTCCTCTTTTAGCTTTTCCTAAATTTCTAAAGCCTCAAAATTAACAAAGTCAGCATGATTGACGATTACCGCTTCCACGGTGTTCCTGGCTCCATCACCTTCCTTGGAATGGGAAACTATGATGTGAATCACTTCCTGGGGGAGCCCGTGTTGGGAAGCAAAAGCAGCCCCGGAAATGGGATGGCGGTGGAGCTTCCCTTCTTCACTTTTGACAAACTTTCCCTTTACTTTTTCATACTCAAATAATTTCCCAACATCATGGAGCAGAGCACCTGCCAGAAGATAATCCCGGTTTACTCGAATTTTTTCATCATATTCTTTAGCGAACACTTCAGCAATCTCCAAGGCGCAGCGGGTGACTGCCCTGGTGTGTTCGATGATGTTAACCGAAGTTCTTTCAATCAACAAGGTAAAGGGCATCTGACGCAGATCATCAAACGTCCATCCGCTCTTTTTTATCGCCTCGATCCAGACATTAATCGTTTTTTCCTGGATTTTGGAGTCTTTAATACGCTTAAATTCAGGCATTATGCGCAAAAGTTCTTCTCTCATTCTATCTCCCTCTCCTCGGGCCCGTCATACTCATAGTCCTGGGGATGGATCTTTCTCATGGGCCTCATCCGCGTTTTCTCTTCATGAATGTGAGCCACGAGCCCTGGCACCCGAGCAATAATGAAAAAGGCATTCCCTATCTCGGGAGAAATTTCAAGCTCACAGAGCAAGGCAGCTATCGCCCCATCGACATTGATCGGAAGCGTCTTGCCCATAAGATTCTCTAAACTTTTCTCTACAGCCCTGGCTATTCTGACATATTTTCCCAAAAATCCAAGTTCCTCGGCCAAGGAGAAAAGCTTCTCTGTCCTGGGGTCTTTAGTATGGATGCGATGACCAAAGCCAGAAGCACGCTTCCCTCTCTCCTTCATTTCCTTAAGAACCTCAGGAATAATTTTTTCCTCCGAAGACTCCTTCTCTTCCATACGTCTTGCAATCTCCAAAAAGAGCTTCATCCCCTCTTCGATGGCTCCTCCGTGATACCTGGATATGGCCTGAACACCGGCAGCAATAGCTGAATTCAACTCAGCTCCTGTGGAAGCCACTGTCCTGGCCGCAAGAACTGAGGGAGGACTGGCTCCGTGATCCACCGAAGAGACAAAAATCGCATCGATGAGCTTTCCCGCATCAGTCGTGGGGAATTCCCCTTTTAAAACCAGATAAATAGCCTGAGCAAAAGAAATTTTTCCCATGAGTTTATCCAGCGGATATCCTCTCAAGCATATTTTATTAGGTTTAACATCAGTAATGGCTGTCTTCCAATGAAGCTCTCCCATTGTCATCCTCCCTTTTTACTTTTCAGCATTGTCCAAAAGTTACATGTCTATATATTATTGCGGGCATAGCGTGGCAATTTCATCCTGTTGTTGTCATTGCGAGCGTAGCGTGGCAATCTCATAGGAAAAAAGGGTCGAGATTGCCGCGTCGCTGCGCTCCTCGCAATGACAACGGTAACTATAATGCATATCGTTAAATCATTTAACTCTGGAATAATTGCTATTTTTCAGTTTTTTGGCGATTTTGGGAATATCGGAGATAGAGTCTGCCACATGAACTCCGACTTCTTTTAATCTTTTAACCTTGCTTTCATAAGAACCTCTCGACCCCTCGACAATGGCACCGGCATGAGAAAATCTTGTCCCAGACTTGGCGGCTTTTCCCCCTATAAAGGCAATGAGTGGCTTGGTAAACTTTCCCGTCTCTATCAGGTCTGCCACTCTTTCTTCCTGGGTGGTTCCGATTTCCCCGAACATAACGACCATCCGCGTCTCGCCATCCTGCTCAAAAAGCTCCATAATCTCAGGATGAGAGAGACCAAGGATGGCATCGCCTCCAACGTGAATGATCGTACTCTGCCCAAATCCTTCTTCTGTTAAATAATAGGAGATGGCTGATGTCATCCCCCCGCTCCTTGAGCTTACCCCTATATCGCCAGGACGAAACCATTCTTTTGCTCTCTCCGCCCGGCCGCCAATCATTCCCAGAACAGCCTTTCCAGGGCTGACAAGCCCCAGCGTGTTGGGACCGACAAAACGAGCTCCCTTGTCCCGAGCAAGACGGATGATCTCAAGAACATCAAAAATAGGCACCCGATCAGGAACTAAGACCAGGAGTTTCACCCCGGCATCTATGGCCTCTAAAGCCGCATTCTTCACCAGGAAAGCGGGCACAAAAATGACGCTTATATCTATCTGTCCCGCACTTTCCCATGCTTCCTCCACCGAATCAAAAACAGGAACCCCATGAACTTCTCCTCCTCCTTTGCCAGGTGTCACACCAGCCACAACGCGTGTACCGTAATCCTTCATCAATCGAGTGCGGACCATTCCCTCTCTTCCCGTTATGCCCTGCACAACAACCCTCGATTTTTCATTCACCAGTATGGCCATCATAAACTCTCGTTTCTACAGGTTTTTAATATCTCAAAATCTTCCTTTATTCCTTATTTTTTATCCTTTATTCTTTATTCTTAAATGCTCTTATTTTCTTCATGTCCTGTTATACTCAAGCTCTTTCTTTAGTAATCTTTTATACTCAAAATCTTCCTTTTTTTTATGCTTTATTCTTTTTAATTATTTTCTCCCTGTATTCCTTCAATCCGGGGATGGGAAGATGGATAAAAATGGCGTCCTGCTCATGAAAAGTGCAAAAAATCTCACAAGCCAAACATTCTGTACATTTTCCCTTCTTTGCGTCCTCTTGAGAGACCGAAAGCACAGGTTTTCCGTCTTCGAGCTTCAAGACTTCAGCCTTGCAGGCCTCAATACAGCCTTTTGTTCGACAATCCGGACACCTCCGATGGTCGATTGCAAGCTTCCCTGTCAAAGTCTCAAAAAAATAGCAGTTTTTAGGAAGAGCAGGGTCAACAACAGGTTTTACCTCATGATAGGCAGATTGATTTTCTTTGATTAATTCCTCCAGCCTCCGAGCACAAAACTCCGGGGAGTCGTCCCGGCCATATCCTTCCACCTTAGCCGGGGTATCCTTAAGATAGGTCCCGAGGATTTCAATGGCTTTTTCCTCGAAATTCCCTCCAAGACGGATAACACCAGGAATGCTTAGTTTCTCCTCATGGAAGGCTTTCACCATTCCTCGGGCTGAATGGTATTGTTCCTGACTGGCAACACCCGAACCAGAGGCAAAATAGCCCCGGATATCAGGCTGGGAGAGGATGATCTTCGAAGCCCGGTAGACTTTGCTCGCCGAAGGATTTCCGCTCGTATCACAGTAATTGGCCAGCTTAAATCCTCTGGTGAGCACAGCATCCATGGACATCATAGAACCGCCACCACCGGCGCCATGAAAGCCTATAAACTTTTCTTCCTTGGATACTTCTTCTGCCATCTGAAAAAAATAAAATGTCCCGCGGTAATCCTTCTCCTCCACTTGATAGGCTATTTTCTCTAATAGGGTTGGCGGACGGTCAAACTCCCTCGCCACCTCGATGCCCAATTCCGGATGACGAAAAGCTGCATAATCATCGATGGTCAGATGACAGTCAGCAGCATAAACCAGATTGTCTTCTGTCAGAACCAGGGGATTCATCTCTGCTGAGCGGGCATCATAATGGCGGGCGACTCTATAAAACTTTGTCAAGACATCAGAAAGCTGAAGGAGAAGCTTACCGGATATTCCTGTTTTCCGGATGAGGTTTCGGGCCTCGTAATCTCTCAAACCGGTCAAAACATCGATAGAAATTTGAGAAACTTTTTCTGGATGGCTGCGGGCAATCTCTTCTATTCCTGTGCCTCCGACCGAACTGAAAATGAGCAAAGGTGATTTTTTTGAGTCATCGATAACGAGTCCCGCAAAATACTCAGATTTAATCTTGAGTTTTTCCTCAACTAAGATCTTATCGATAACGAGATTCTTGACATTCATCCCGAACATCTTCCTAGCAGCATCTTCTGCTTCTTCGTAGGCCTCAGCAAATTGAATTCCCCCTAAAGCGGCTCTTCCTGTCAGCCAAACCTGTATTTTTAAAACAACAGGTTTCCCTATTCTCTGGGCAATCCTGCGCACCTCTGCAGGAGAGGAGGCTACGTCTCCTTCAGGGACACGAATCCCTCCTTCCTTCAAGAGCTTTTTACTCTGGAATTCGTAAAGTCTTGCCACTCTCTTTTTTCCTTTCGGTCTAATATTATTTAAGCAGCAAGTTATTTTGTCAATAAATATAAGCTGATTTTCAGAGTTGGAAAGCCATTGACAGCTTTATCATTGACAACGAATTACATATTTAGATAAGATTCATCTGGTAGGTAATAATGGGACAAAAAATATTTCATATTTTTTTCATTCTATTTCCCGTTTCTCTCGTGCTTACTTTTCTAGCAATTAACATTTTTAAAATTGAGAGAAAAGAAAGTAATTACCTGATAATCTTTTCAAGCATATTTGGAATTCTAACTTTTATTTATCTCTTGTTCACAGTATAAATATTCGTGGGGTCAGGTCTTGCTTTTTGCCTTTACTCATAAAAACGCAATTTATACTAATGCATTAGATTGCGTACGATCCAGCTCTTTTTATAAATAGGCAGGAGAGCGTGGCAAAATCTCATCCTGAAGAGGGGAAATATCTATGTCGCTTTCATCCTTGCAATGAAATTTCAGTGCGTTTGTATGAGATTTTTGAGACAGGCAAAAAACAAGACCTGACCCCTCTTATTGCTAAAGAAAAAATGCTGGCTGTTAAGGGGAAAAATAAGCAAAAGGGGTTAATGGTGGGTAACCCTGCCCAGCCAGCACAGCAGGAATTGATTAGATTATAGCATGTTTATTATAAAATTAATAGAAATAATAAGATTTTTTTTAAAAAAAATAATATGTGCTGTAACTGATTCTTTTTCAATTAATTAGCAATCCATTGCAATCAATATTATCTCTTAATATTCATGAACTTTTTCTCCAAATAATTAAAATGAGACAATCAGGATTAGAAATCAATTTATCGGCATCTACAACTGAATACCTTATATATAAAACGAGACAACCAGGATTGGACTTCAATTTATCGGCATCTGTAACTGAATACCTTTTGAGAATTATATTTCCTGAAATTGAATACTAATATAAACGCAATATATATTTTTACAATGTCATTGCGAGCCCTGAAAGGGCGTGGCAATCCGCCGTTGCGAGCGCAGCGTAGCAATCTCATAGGAAAAAAGGTCGAGATTGCTTCGTCACTTCGTTCCTCGCAATGACAGCTTATTTTACGAGATCGCACAGCCTGTTCCAAGCAAAGCGAAGGAATCTTCTTCGCTCCTCACGATGACACTGGAATAATTGCGTTTATATTAATTGGAAATTCTTTGGCCCTAAATTTTTCCTCTGCGGCTTTATGAAAGTTTAAATTTTCCTTACAAATGTTATTGACATGTTCATTGCATGTTATATAATTTTGCGTAAGGCAAATTCCCGCTAAGGAAATGAAGAAAAAAGAAGATAAAAAAAGAAGGGTAGAAGACAAGACTGGATCAATATTATCTATCATTGCGCCAAGCACCAAGTTCAAGGGTACACTCAGTGGAAGCGACAGTTTGCTTATCGCCGGACATTTTAAAGGGGATATCAAATGCGAAGGATTAGTCAGGGTTGACAGGGAAGGAAGAATTCAGGGAACGATCAATAGTCCCTATGTCATTGTCGAGGGAGAGATAAACGGGGATATCATGTCGGCAGAACATGTCGAGCTCAGGGCCGGAGCTCGGGTAATCGGTAATATCAACACCGTTAAAATCGTGATGGCTGAAGGTTGCATTGTACAAGGAGAAGTTAAGACGCCAAGAGAAGGAGATAAACCTTTCGTCTTTGTGGAAAAAAGAAAAAGTGAAAATCAGCAAATTAATCAAAACAAATCTCTTTCATCAAATGCAGTAAACAATAGCCAAGCAAACTCCCACGGCCCGAGCAAGAAGAAGCCGAGTTAGAAGAAAATAGGCTTTTCATTTTTTTATATTTTCACTTATCATCCCATAATTTCAGCAAAAGAATGGAAAGAGGTAAAAAATTTCTTTTAGAGGTTGTGTCGATGAGAGAAGAACTCTTTTGGGACAGGGAGGAACAGATGCTTTCTCCTGAAATTGAGATTGAAAGGGCGATCAATTTTGGAGGCTTTGAGTTTATAGAAAAAGTTCAGAAAAAACATAAATACATAAAGGGGTCGTATCTCACACTATTTTGACTTCTCGATGAGAACGTGATAGATTTAATCAAAAAATTATAGCCCAAAAAGGTATCACTTTGAAAAAAGAAATAACATCCAAAGAAACTACAGTTGAAAACCTGAAAAAGAAACTCAGTTCAAGGAATGAAATAATCTTTAGCTATCTCCACGGATCCTTTCTGGATAATTATCCTTTCCACGATATAGACATAGCAGTCTATGTTGACCAAGAAAAAATAATATCTCAAAAGGCATTTGATTACTCTTTTCAACTGTCTCTTGATCTCTCAAAAGAAACGGGTTTTGAAATAGATATTCAAATAATGAACTATGCGCCTTTAGGATTCCGACACAGCGTTTTGAAAAATGGAAAATTATTATTCAGCAAAAATGAGAAACTAAGACTAGATCTTATCGAGAATACCTCCTTAGAATATATCGATTTTTATGAATTATCCTTACAGTATATTCACGATGTTGTCTCCTAAGAAACCAATGGCTATCGATATCGAAAAAATAAAACAAAGAATAACTGAGATAAAAGAGAATATTGAAAAGATAAAAAAATATTCATCCATACCGGAAAAGGAGTTCTGGGAGGATGAAAGAAACATCCTCTCCATTAAGCATTTGCTCTTGGAATCGATTGAAGCCTGTGGAAATATATGTGTTCATATTTCAGCAAAAAAATTATTCAAGGCTCCCTCAAGTTTTGCAGAATGTTTTGAAAACCTTTATAAATCTAAGGTTATAGATGATGATTTATCCACTAAACTCAGAAAGATGGCCCGCTTCAGAAATATTTTAGTCCATCGCTACTGGCAAATAGATGACCAAAAAATCCTTGATTATGCAAAAAACAACCATGGAGATTTTGATCACTTCTTAAAAGACATCATCAAATCCACCTTATGAAAAATGGGGACGTTAATCGAAGTACCCGACCCTTACGACCTCCACCTTTCTTTCCTTCTACTTCAATTGAAGTAAAAAATAGGAAAATTTCGCAATAATTTAGTCATATTTTATGGAATCTATATGATTTTAGTGTGAGAGTATTACCTTAAGAAACGTCTCCTAATTACTAATTTTGTTGAGATGCGATCCCTGTTACTTTCATTTTTGTGGAAAAAAGAAAAAGTGGAAACCAGCAAGATAATCAGGATAAATCTCCTTCATCAAAAAAGATGAACAATAGCCAAGCAAACTCCCAGGGCCCGAGCAAGAAGAAGCCAAGTTAGAAGAAAAACAGGCATTGACAGCATTGAAAATCAACTCATCATGCTTTTTGTTTCAATCATTAACAATTGATGTTAAAATTGCTATATGAGCGGGAAAAAAAAGATTGAAAATCTTAAACAAATCTTAATTCAAATATTAGAGTGTAAAATTCTTCCCCAAGAAAGTTACCTGGCAGGCGGGACTGCCCTTTATTTTTATTTTCGACACCGTTTATCCATTGATCTTGATTTTTTCACTTCAAAATCTTTCAAGTCCGAATCTCTTGTTTTCAAAATGAGAGAGTGTTTTGATCGTGTGGATGTTGAAATTATGGAAAAAGAAACTCTAATCTTGTTTCTTTCTGGCAAAAAAATAAAGTTTTCATTATTTCATTTTCCATATCAACTTTTGTCTGATATAGTTTTATTTAAAGTAAGTAAGGGGATTATGTGTCCCCTAGTATCATGGGAAGATATTGAAGCAATGAAGGCTATTTCCCTTGCTCAGAGAGGTTCAGCCAGAGATTTTGTAGACTTGTATTATTTACTCCAGCGAACTAAGCATACCTTCGAGGATGTTGCTATTCGCGTTCAAAAAAAATATCAGCTTGAGAAGAAATATGATTATCACTTGAAAACTGGCATGGTTTATTTTGATGATGCCGAAAAGGAGATCAATTCCATCATGATCGTTGATCAATCGGGAAGAATTCGAAAAGTTTCACCAAAAGAATGGAAAGAGATAAAAAATTTCTTTTTGAGGTTTTGCCGATGAGAGAAGAACTCTTTTGGGACAGGGAGGAACAGATGCTTTCTCCTGAAATTGAGATTGAAAGGGCGATCAATTTTGGAGGCTTTGAGTTTATAGAAGAAGTTCAGAAAAAACATGGCATGACGAAGTTTGCAGAAGTATTAATGAGAAACAAAAATCTGAGCAAAAAAGCTGTCAATTACTGGTGTCTAGTTCTTGGTATCAAGCGAACAAAGACCTACACATTTCAGAACACAGTTACTATCTGGATGCCGTTCAGGTAGCTAAACTGTCGAATTACGCAATCTAAAATTGGCCATATTTTCAACATTCATGAGAAAAAATGGAAAAATGGGGACAGTCCCCATTTAATACCGTTTAACCCCCATTTATCTAATTTTCTAGCTATCAATTAAAATTTCTTGGGAATGAGAGACGAAATAATTATTTGACAATTCTCATTTATAAATTGGCTTAAAAAGGGTTTTTGTAGAAGCAAAGAACTAATTCTTTTCTGAAATAGAATTTGAGGATGAAATGTCAAATGTTGAGATGCGACCCCTATCACTGTCAATCTTATTGATACCTGCATAAGT
>Ga0307379_10003242_pt1 | contig 23745 bp, 19 predicted proteins | sample UN2MG_FD_202237 | JGI IMG/M metagenome (GOLD analysis project Ga0307379, IMG submission 202237) | Soil microbial communities from Risofladan, Vaasa, Finland - UN-2 | ecosystem: Environmental > Terrestrial > Soil > Coastal area > Acid sulfate soil | place: Finland: Risofladan, Vaasa | collected... | reverse complement strand
TCCGGGCGGCGACACGGTTGAACCCGACCTACGTCAAAGCGCTGGTCAAACTGGGGCTGACAGCCTGGGAGGCGGGCCGGCTGGAGGAGGCGGCGGAGGCGCTCTCCCAGGCGGTGAACCTGGAGCCGGCATACGTGGACCTGCATTACCGTCTGGGACTGGTGTACGCGGACCGCGGGCTCTGGCCGCTGGCCGTGGAAGAGTACCAGAGCGTCCTGGAGCGTCAGCCCGGCGCCGAGGCCGTCGAGGCGAGCCTCATGCTGGCGCTGGAGAACATGGGCCTCGTGGGGGAAGAGCAGCCGCCGTTCGTAGCGGCGACGGAAGCGGCGGACGAGGCGATGGACGCCGCACCCGCGGATTAGGAGCGGGCGGTCGTCGCCCCCTGCGGCCAATTCCTTGACAGAGGGGTGCCGGGGGCCTTAAATGGCCTCGACCCGGGGCCCCGTTCCGGAGAAACCCTTCGATTGACGCGTGAGCGACCCAGCGTTCTGAGAAGTCCTGAGGGCGCCCTGAGGCGAGCGCGCCCGTACATCGTCACGACGATGGTCCCCGTCGTCGTCCTGGCGGTGGGAAGCCTGGCGATCGAGTACGGTTTCCAGGTTTCGGCGGAGATGAAGCGGGTGCTGCACACCGTGGAGGCGGTGGCCCTGGCGGGGCTCTTGCTCGAACCGCTGCTCGGGCTCCTGCTGGCGCGCGAGCGGGCGGAGGTTCTGCGGTCGCGGTGGTTCCACTTTGCCTTGGCGGGGGCCTATGCGGCGGCGATCGGGCTGCTATACGCGGCGAAGGTGACGAATCCGGTCGTCTGGGCTTGGCGGGCGGTCCAGGCGGCGATCGTGCTGAGCCTCGTGGTGCGGCTGGTGGAACTGAACCGGTTCCTGGCGACGCGGAAGGCGCCGCCGGCCTTGCTGTTCGTCGGGAGTTTTCTGACGCTCATCGCGGTGGGAACGGGCCTGTTGCTCTTGCCGGTCGCGACCGCGCCGGGCGAGCCGACGACGACTTTCACCGACGCGTTGTTTACGGCGACGAGCGGCGTGTGCGTGACGGGCCTTGTGGTCGTGGACACGGGGACGCACTGGGCTCCGCTCGGGCGGTACGTGATCCTGTCGCTCATCCAGTTGGGCGGTTTGGGGCTGATGACGTTCGGCTCGGTGTTCGCGCTCCTGCTATGGCGCGGGATGCGGGTCCGCGAGTCGGTGATGATGCAGGAGGTGCTGAGCCACGACCTTCTCTCGGAGGTTGGGCGCATCATCATTTTCATTCTGATTACGACGGTCTGTGTGGAAGCGGCGGGAGCGGTGCTGCTCGCGGGCCTTTGGGATCACACGGCCCAGGGGGCCGCCGTCGCGCTCTCGGACCGCATTCAATACAGCATCTTCCACAGCATCAGCGCGTTCTGCAACGCGGGCTTCTGTCTCTATCCGGACAGCCTGATGTCGTACCGTTCGGCGTGGCAGGTGAACCTCGTGTTTCCGCTGCTCATTATTTCGGGCGGCATCGGGTTCATGGTTCTCTACAACGGCGCGAGACTGGTGCGTTATGGCCTGCTGTCGCGGGGCCAGGTGCCGTTGGTGAAGAGGCGGCTGACGCTGCACAGCAAGTTTGCCCTGGTGACGACGGCGGTGCTGCTCGTCGGCGGGATGGGGCTGGCGTTTGTTCTGGAGACGTTCCCCGGGCGCGAGGACGCGTGGCGGGCGACGGCGACGACGGTGGACGCCGCTGCCGGGCCGGAGGAGGCCGCGGCGGCAGGCGCGGAGGCGCCGCCGATGGGCAGGACGTGGACCGATCGGCTGAGCGGGGCGTGGTTCCTGGCGACGACGGCGCGGACCGCGGGTTTCAACACGACGGAAACCGCTCGCTTGGCACCTGCGACGAAATTTCTTACGACGATGCTGATGTTCATCGGTGCGTCGCCGGGGTCCACGGGCGGCGGCATCAAGACGGTGACGGTGGCGGTGATCGTGTGCGGGATCTGGTCGGCGCTCCGAGGCCGGCCGGAGCCTCAGGCTTTCCGACGCCGCCTCGCGCGGGATATCTTCGAGCGGGCGTTGACGGTGCTGGCGGTCGGCGTCGTGTGGGTGGCTGCGGTCACCATGATGCTCTGCGCGTGGGGGTTCGCGGAAGGGGTGCGGTACACGTTCCTGGACGTGTTGTTCGAGACGACGTCGGCGTTTGCGACGGTGGGACTTTCGACAGGCGCGACGCCGCTCTTGAACACGTTCGGCCGGATTCTGATTCTTGTGACGATGTTCGTTGGCCGCGTCGGGCCGCTCACCTTGTTCGTTGCGATGCACGGCCGGGCGCAGCGGCTCCACTATACGTACGCGACGGAGAACGTGGCGATCTCGTAAGGGCGGGGCGCGGCGTGCCGACCAAGGGGCAGTTTAAGGTTGTGGGCCGCTTCGGCGGCGGGTGATAATGGAGTGCGGCACCTGGAAGGGCGGGTGACGGTTCAGGAAGCGGTCAAGGAGGGCGGCGGATGAGGCGCTTCGTGGTGATCGGGATGGGTCGTTTCGGGCATCGGCTGGCGAAGGAACTGACGGAAGCGGGCCACGAGGTCATTGCGATCGATACGCGCGAGGTGCTGGTGGAGCGCGTTCGCGACGAGGTGGCCTTGGCCGTCTGCCTCGACGCCACGGAACCCGAGGCTCTTAAGAGCCAGGGCGTGGACAAGGTGGACGCGGCCGTCGTGGCGATCGGGGAGGACTTCGAGGCGAACGCCCTGGCGACGGCGACGCTGAAGGCGCTTGGCGTCGGACGCGTCATCAGCCGCGCCTCCAGCGACATCCAGCGGCGCATCCTCGACCGCATCGGCGCCGACCAGGTCATCTTTCCGGAAGAGGAAATGGCCGTGCGGCTGGCGAGCCAACTGACGAATCCGGAGATCATCGATCACGTGGAGTTGTCGGAGGGGCACAGCCTGGTTCAGATCCGGGCGCCGGAGGCGTGGCAGGACCGGACGCTGAGCGAGATCGATCTGCGGAAGAAATATGAAGTGAACCTCGTGGCGATCAAGCGGCCGGTCAAAAAGCAGACGCCCCAGGGCGAAGAGGTCGTCGAGGAGCAGGTCCTGGACCTGCCTATGCCGCACACCAAGATCCGCGAAGGGGACGTTCTGGTGCTGGTGGGGACGACCGAAAGCCTGTCCGCCCTGCCGGCCTGAACGCGGTGCGCGTCAGCGGGTTTTCTTTTTTCCGGTTTTCTTTTTTTCCGGTTCGTCCGGCCGCGGCGCGTCGAGCGAGGCCAGGTATCGCTCGGCAGCCATGACCTTGGCGATGCGCCGGGCGTGCCGGCCTCCCTCGAACGGCGTGGTGAGCCAGGCGTCAACCATTCGGCGAATGAGTTCCTCGCTCAGCAGGTCGGCGGGGAGGCAGAGGACGTTGGCGTCGTTGTGGCGTCGGCTCATTTCGGCCGTCAGTTCGTCGTAGCAAAGGGCGGCGCGGATGCCTCCGATTTTGTTGGCGGCCATCGTCATGCCGATCCCCGTCCCGCACAGGAGAATGCCGTGCTCCGCTTCGCCGCGAGCCACCTTGAGGCACACCGGAACGGTGAAGTCGGGGTAGTCGCTGGACGCTTCCGATTCGGCGCCGCAGTCGGAGACGTCGTGGCCCTGGTTGACCAGTTGGTTTTTCAGGTGCTCTTTGGTCTGGAAGCCCCGGTGGTCGCTGCCCACGGCAATCTTCATCACGCGATCTCCTGAATCCGGTGGGCCACAGCCCGTTCAAGGTGTCGGGCGCAGGCTCGGTATGCCGTCAAGTCTCCCCCCATGGGGTCTGAGACGTCCTTGCCGTCGGGATCGATAAGGACGGCCCGGTTCGCCACCTCCGGGGCGAGTGCTGCCACCGCCTTGATGTGCCCCCGGGTCATCACCCAAATATAGTCGGCGGCGAGGAGCGTGTCAACGGTCATCGGCCGGCTTCGGTGGTGGCGTACGTCGACGCCCTCCTCCCGCATGGTTTCGACGGCGTGGGTGCTGGCGGGCTGGTCTCCGCCCGCTCCGGTGCCGCAACTGGCGATTTCGAGGCCGTGGTCCTCCAGTTCCTCCGGGTCGCACCCGAGGCGATCGGCGAGCATCTTCTTGGCCAGCCCGACGGCCATGGGGCTCCGGCACAAATTGCCGGTGCACACCACCAGGAGCCGCGTCCGCGCCAGCCGGCGGACCCGGCGGGCGGTGATCGCCCCTTCGCGCAGGATTTCGTAGGAATCGTCCTCGCGGACGCGAACGAGCGTCGACGGGCGAGCGTAAGCGGTCGGGCCCGCGTCCACAATCAGGGGGACCTTGCCGTCGAATTCGGCGAGGGCCTGGCGGGCCTCGCGGGGCGGAGGCCGGCCGGAGGCGTTGGCGCTCGACGCGGCGACCGGCACGCCGGCGGCCCGAAGAATAGCGCGGCCGACGGGATCGCTGGGGCACCGCAGGCCCACCGTTCCCTCGTGGTAAATGCCGTCTTCGATAAGGCCGCCCATGTCGGCGTTCTTCGGCCGGCGGTCGGGAACCACGAGGGCGAGCGGTCCCGGCCAGGCTTTGCGAATCAGCCGCTCCGTGAGCGGCGACAAGGGGCCGGCGTAGCGGGTGGCTTCCTCCGGCCCCGCGAGGTGAAGCGCGTAGGGTTTGTCCGGCGCGCGGGTCTTCAGCGCGTCGAGTGCCGCGATCGCTTCGCGGTGGACGGCGCTGGCGCCGACGCCGTAGACGGTTTCCGTGGGGAAGACGACGAGAGCCCCTCCCGCGAGGGCGGCCGCGGCTTCGCGGACGGTCTCCTCATTGGCGCTGCCTTCGGCGGCCACGAGAACGCGGGTCTTCATCGGATCGGTGTCCCTTGGCGTGAGAAAAGAGCGCGTCCTGGTCGTTTGAGTCGGCCAAGTGTAAGGCAGGCCCGCCTGGGAAGTCAAGCATTGGCGGCCGGGCACGCCCTGTAGTGAGAGGTTCCCTCTACTACAGGGCACGCGTGGCGGGGGGCGAGAGAGGCGGAAGAGAAAGGCCGGCGACCCCTCGATCGCCGGCCTTGGGTTTCACTTCGCAGGGCAGGGCCCCGCCGGCCGCGTTAGCGCCAACTGTCGGCGATTTCGTCGAGCGTTTCGGCCGGCAGGCCGACGAGCGCCTCGACCACCTGGGGGTCGAACTGCTGGCCCGCGAGTTTGCGGATCTGCTCGAGGGCGTCATCCCGCGAAATGGCCCCGCGGAAGGGGCGGTGGCTCGTCATGCCGTCGAAGGCGTCGGCCACCGTCAGGACCCGTGCGACCAGGGGGATTTCTTCGCCCGCCTTCTGGTCCGGGTAGCCGGTGCCGTCGTAGGACTCGTGGTGGGCGCGGATGACGTCGCCGACTTCGCCGAAAAACTCGAGCGGTTTCAGAAAGTCCGCGCCGACTGCGGGGTGGCGGCGAACGACTTCCCACTGGTCATCCGAAAGAGGCCCGCTGTGGTTGATGGCCGTGTGCGGGATTACGACGTATCCGATGTCGTGAAGGCGGGCGGCAATCTGGAGGGCGCCGGTCTCGGACTGGCTGAGGCCGACGGCCTGGCCGAGCGGCTGGGCATAGGCCAGCACGCGGGCCGAGTGGCCTCGCAGGTACGGGAACCGTTCCTCGTTGGCCACCGCCACCATCTCGAGCGAGGCATACACCTGGCACCGCTGCCGGTGGTGAACCTTGGCCGACAGGATCGCCGGCGCCATGACGTTCGCCAGGGCCGTGACGCGCTTGACGTCGGTGGCCTGGAAGTCGGGCGCCTCGGGCGGGCGGTGGAGGACGGCAGCGCCGACCGCGTTTTTCTGGAACGGGATCGGAACGACCAGGAGTTTGCCCGTCTGCCAGAACTCGCGTTCCTGGAAGTCCACGAGGACGCTGTCGGCCAGGTCGTTGATGTGGATGGTTTTTCGGCTCTGGACGGCGCGGCAGATGACGCCGGAGCGGATCGGCGTCCGAAGCCAGCAGAGCGTCGGCGATTCCTCGGAATCGGGATGGGCGCGGACCATGAGTCCAACGGCTCCGTCATCGGCCTCGTAAAGGGCGATGGTGCTGGTCTGGCAGGAGACGCGGTCGCCGACCAGTTCGGCGCACAGGCCCAGGAGGTCCTCCAGTTCCAGGATGCCCATGAGGGAGCGGGCGACGTCGGCCGTGGTCGCCAGGCCCTCCATCTGGCGGGCCATCCGCCGGTTCGACCGGACGAGGTCGTGGCTGGCGATTTCGAGTTTCTGGCTGATCTGGGTCTGCTCGGCTTCCATGCGGGCCTTGGTCTGAGCGAGTTCGGCGAAACGGTTCTTCAGGCGCTGGTCGCGAACCTGCCGGCGGAGGGTGCGGCAGACGGCGCGCTGGAGGCCTTCGAGGTCGAACGGCTTCTCGATGTAATCGGTGAATCCCAGGCGGAGGGCTTCGATGGTGCTTTCGAGGGTCCCGCGGCCGCTGATCGCGATCAGCGCGATGTCCTCGTTGGCCGCCTTGGCCTTTTCCGCCAGGCTCAGGCCGCCTACCTGGGGCATCACCAGGTCCGTAATCAGGCAGTCGAACGGTTCCCCGGTCACGCGCGCGAGGGCCCGCTCGGGATCGCTTTCCGTCTCGATCTGCCAGGACGGGTCGGCCTCGCGGAGCGTTTCGGACACCAGGAGGGCGACGTCCGGCTCGTCGTCGACCACGAGGATCCGGGCCTCGAACTCCGTCCGGACAACTTCGGCGCTCGATGGACTCATAACCGTTCCCTTCGCTTCCGTTACTTTTCCGTTACTTTTCGGCTTTTCTTTTATCTCAAGGAGGCCGAACGACGCACCGGCTGTGGGTCGCTCGGACTCCGTCGTTATCAGCCACGGTGAGGGCTAGCCGCGAGAGCGAGGGGGGAGGGAGAAGGCATCGCACCCCACCGTGGTTTATGTGTGCGAATCCGTCGGCCCTGGCGGCGACGGCCGACGAATCCGTTTCGTTCCCGAGTCTCCTTTCGTCACCCACGGGGCAGGGGGCATCCCTGCGCCGTTCTCAAGCGGGCGTCTCGGCCTCAGCCGCGGGAAACGTAATCCGCACGGTCGTGCCTTGGCCCGGCGTCGATTCCAAAGCCATCTGCCCCCCGTTGGCCTGCACGGCCCGGAAGGCCTTCGGCAGCCCGAGCCCGCGATGGCGGCCGGCCTCGTAGCCCGAGTAGAAAGGGTCGAAGGCCCGCGCACGGACCTGGGGTTCCATGCCGGGCCCGTCGTCGACCACGGCGATTCGGACGGCCGCTTCAACGGCGAGCGGGCGAACCATCACCGTCACGTGGCCGCCCTGGGCGCACGCCTCGACGGCGTTCCGGACGACCTCTCGCAGGGCATCCCTGACCTGTTCGGCATCCACGCGGATCGGCGGGACCTCCTGGTGCGATTCCACGCGAAGCGTCACGGGGGAGCCCTTCAACTGGTCCTGAAATTCGTCGGCGACGGCCTTGGCCAGGGCCGCGGCATCCACCGCCTGAGGCTGCGGCCGGGGCGGACGCGCGAACTGGCGCAGTTCCCGGATGATGTCGCTCGCGCGCTGGGCCTGGTCAATGATGCTCTGCAGCATGTCGTGGCGAGCGGTGTCTTTTTCGCCACCGACCAGTTGCTGGGCCCGGCCGCTGATGACGGCCAGGGGGTTGTTGATTTCGTGGGCGGCGCCGGCGGCCATCTCGCTGAGGGCGGCCACGTTGCGCTCCTGGAGGCGTGTTTCCTGGGCGAGGGCCAACTCACGGTTCGCCTCGGCGAGTTCCTCCGAGAGGGCGATAAGGTCGGCTTCGGCCTGAGCGCGTTTGACGGCGACGCCCGCCAGGTTCGCCAGCGCCACGAGTTCCGCTGTCTCGTAGGGTTCGAGGTCCGTCCGCCCCGCGGGCAGGGTGAAGACCATGCCGCCCACTTTCACGTTTTCGACGATCATCGGGATTGTGTAGAACGGGCCTGGGCCAAGGCGCTCGCCCGCGCGCTCGAAAAGCCAACTCTCGACCCGCTCGGCGCGGACCGGCACGAGTACGGCGCCCGCGGGTCCGGAACGATCCGCAAGCAGGGTCTCAAGGGTCTGGCTCTCGGAAACCTCGTACAGGAAACGGTCTTCGATGCCGCGTTCCGCGGTGCAGCGGACGCCTTCGATGTAGTCGAAATTCCGGGCCAACAGATAGGCGACGACGGTCCGCAGGCCGAGGACGTCGCGGGCGGTGTCGGCAACGGTTTCGAGGACCTCGCGGCTGGAGCGGCAGGCGGCCAGCCGGCCGTTCAATTGAATCAGAAGGTCGGCCCGATGGGTGTGGACCTGGAGTTCGCGCCGGCGGTCCGAGGCCGTCCGATAGAACGTTCCGAGCCGTTCGTTCGCCGCCACCACCAGGCGCCACAACTGGCCCGGCGTCGGCTCGTCCTCCATGCCGATGGCCCGGGCGTTCAGTTCGACGGCGTCGGCGATGCGCTGGCCGATCTCCTCGGCGTGAACGCCCGACAGGCCGAGCCGCTCGGCCACCTCGGCCGTGTTGTCCCGGACCTGTTCGGACGGATGGTATCCGAAACCTTCTTGGCGGGCGATGAGGTCCGCCAGCCGGACCACCTGGATGAGCCGGGCGCCGCCGTTTTCCTCCGTCGCGGGCACATTCGCCTGATGGTGGAGCCAGATGACGTTCTGGAGGGCCGGAGGGAAGCCCCAGCGCTGCGCCAGTTGCCTGCCGATGACCGCGTGGTCGACGCTCAGGAGGTCTCGCTCGGCCTCGAGGAGGTCGGCCCCCGTGGCCTCGATGTGCTCGAACACCTGGCCGAACGCCTTGGGCATGAGCGACGCCAGGGCGACGTGGCCGATGTCGTGGACGAGGGCGGCCAGAAGGGCCTCGTCGGGCGAAACTGTGCCGAGGCGTGCGGCGATGATCTGGGCCGCCATGCCCGTCGCCAGGTTGTGACGCCACAGACGCACCAGTTTGGCGCGGCGAAGGACCTCGGTGTCCAGGATGCGGATGCTCAGCAGGTCGGCGAAGACTTCCTGGAGGCCGACGGTCTTAAGAGCGGCTTGGACGGTTGTCAGATCCCGGCCTGCCTCGCTCGCCCGGGCCGCGAGGCTGAGGACGCGTGCGGCCAGGGTGGCGTCGGACTCGATGGCCTGCTGAATCTCGCGGGCGCTCGGGTTGTCCGACACAAGCAGTGCCAGAAGGTGCCGGGCAACACCGGGCAGGGTAGGGAGGCGCTCCACCGTGTCCAGGAGGAGTTCCACCTTTCTGCGTTGGAGTCGCGAGCCGGCCATAACCGCTCCCCCATCCGGCCTACACGTTCAACAGTTCGGCGATCTTGGCGACCAAGTCGTCGATGCGGAACGGTTTGTGTAGGAACGCCTTGACGCCGAGGGCGTACAGATCGCGCACCTTCTCTTCCTCGACGATCCCGCTGATCAGAAGGATCTGGGTGTTGGCGAGGCTCGGGTTGCTGCGGATCGTTTTGCACACAACGCCGGCGTTGATGTCGGGCAGCATATAGTCCAGCACAATGAGGTCCGGACGGATCTGCTGCGTGAGCAGGCCGGCGTCATAGCCCGTTGAGGCGGTCTTGACCTCGAATCGCCCGTCGCGCTCGAGGACGTCCACCACGAGGTCCACCAGTTCCGGTTCGTCGTCGACGACGAGGATCTTCTTCTTCCCTGGTTCGAGGTTGGACAGCGGGATGTTGTTCTCGCGCATGAACTTAATGAGGCTTTCGCGCGGAATGCGCCGGAACCGGGACCCCGGGACGTAGAACCCTTCCAGTTTGCCGGCGTCAAAGCAACGAATGATCGTCTGCTGACTGACGCGGCAAACCTTGGCGGCTTCGCCTGTGGAATAGACCTCTTTCATTGGGCTCTCCCTCGCCCTGGTTCAGAGACGGGACTGCCGAAGAGGGCTATGCACCTTCTCCATTTCCCCTATATTCTCACATTATTTATCGGGTGGGCTTGCGTGTCAACTTGAAAGTTTCATCCCGGCAAGTTGGGGAAAGAGGGCAAACAGCGGAATATGCGTCCGATAATCGGCCTCTTTGTGCCTTTCGAGCCGCGACCGTAAGGTCGCGGGCAGATTCCCCGCCGTGGACCGTGCCATGGTAGGGAACGTGACCGCCCGCTTCCGCGGGCGGCTCGAAAGGCGCAAAAAGGCGGACTGGGCCGAAATGCCCAGTCCGCGGGATCTGTCGCGGGCGGCAGGCCAGGCTAGCGGTACTTGCTGTCTCGGTTGTAGCGGTCCTTGTAGTCGCCCGGGGTGTACTCGTCGTGATCGTGCTTGTCGATGTAGTCCTCTTTAGGGCGGTTGATGGAATCCTGGTCCTTCTCATCCTTGCCGCCGGAGCCCGCCTTGCGGGTGGTGTCTCTGCCCTTGGTGTTGGCCTTGACGAGGGCTTCAATTTTCTTGAGTTCTTCCTTGGCAAGGGCGTTCTCCGGGTCGATCTTGAGGATCAGCTGGTAGTGCCGGATAGCCCCGGGGACGTCCTTCTTCGCCATGCGTTCGGCGGCGAGGCTGGTGTAGATCTCAAGGGCCTTATGGCGCATGGGAATTTCGTACTGGGTGGTGACGGCGTTCTGGTTCTCGGCCTCGGGAACCATCTTCTTGGCCTGTTGGGCCCTCTGGGAGGCGGCCAGATAGAATCGGGCGGCGTTTTCGCGGTACCCGGTCGCACGTTTCTCGTTGCGTTCCCTCTCGGGCTTGGCCATCTCTTTCTCATAAAGCCCGAGCACCTTGTCGGCCTGTTCGATCTGGTAAAGGATGGGCTTGATGGCCCGCTGATACAGTGCGGGCGTCAGCGCCTTTTCGAGGTCAAGGGCGGGCTTGTCGGCAGCCGGCGCGCCGGCTGGAGGCGCTTCCCCCGGGGCGCCTGCGGGCGGAACGGGCTGTAGATTCTTCGCAGCCGGAACTTTCGGCTCGGCCTGCTTCCAGGGCAGGTCCTGGGCCCGGGCATAGCCGGCCACAAGAGCGACGATTCCGACGAGCACGACGGCGATGGCTAAGCGTTTCATCGCGTCAACCCTCCTGGCACCTTCAACTGGTGCGGGATTGAGGCCACCGACTCCACTAGTATTCTACGACGGATTAAGCGACCAAGTACAGTAAAAATCCCAACGGCCCCTCAAGATGCACCTACAACCACGCCAAGGCGGAACCGGGCCCTTGCCTCGGCGTTTTTAGTACCTGTACCTTGAGCCGTGCGAGTAGCGGTTCTTATACGCCTCGGGGCTGTAGTCGCGGGTATACCCGTTGCGCCAATTCGGCTGGTCGTCATCCCTGCCGCCGCCGGTTCGGCTTGGGTTTTGGTTGCGTTCGGCGGCCTGCCGCTTCAGGGATTCCTCGATCTGCTTAAGGGCGTTTGTGGCGGCGGTGTTTTCCGGATCGAGGTTGAGGACGCGCTGGTAGTAGGCGACGGCCGCACGCAGATCGTTCTTGCTCATGTAAATCTGGGCGAGGTCCAGGTAGATAGCGATGGCCTTGTCCCGGGCGGGGATTTCGTACTGGTCGGCGATGGCGGCCTTCTGGGATTCCTGGGGGACATAACCCTTGGACTGGCGGGCGCGGAGCGAGGCGGCGGCGTAGAAGCGAGCCGCACGTTCCTTGAAACCCAGTGCGCGCTTTGCGTCCCGCTCTTTTTCGGGCTTCGCCATCTCCTCGTCGTAGAGGGCAAGGGCTTTATCGGCCTGCTTGATGTTGCCGAGGATGGGCTGGATGGCCCGGAGGTACTGTTCCGGCGTGAGGGCGGTCTTCAAGTCGATGGGACCCTGAGGCGCTTCGGCCTCGCCGCCGGAGGCAGCAGCCGCCCGGGGAATGGGCTTGGGGGCCTCAGCGGGCTGGCCCTGGCCCAGAGCGGTTGCCGATGCGAGCACGGTACCGGCGAGCAGACAGGCAAGCATCACACGGCTCATGAGGTGCCTCCTTGCGGAAAAGGACGGGCACAAAGTCACCGCTGGTCCTGTATCCCACACATTATAACACACAGCTGGGGAAAAGCGACTGAAAAACCGTCCCTTGCTGTTTTAGGGCAGCTCCTTGACAAGGCTGACCACTTGGCGGACCCAGTCCCGCGCCGTCCGGCCGTCCCTGGCCTCGGCCAGGATTCGCAGGATCGGCTCGGTGTTGGAGGCGCGGACGTGGAGCCAACCTTCGTCCCACCCCAGATGCAGGCCGTCGCGCTCGTCGACGGTTGCATTCTTGAACCCTTCGCGTACGGCCCGCAGGACGCGCGTCGGCTCGGCCCGCCCGACGGGCACCTTTTCCTTCACCATTGTGTAAACGGGCAACTCGGCGGGAAATTGCATCAGAGACTTGGCGGAGACGGCCATCATCTCGAGGATAAGGGCGGCTCCGACCAGGCTGTCGCGGACCAGGGCAATGCGCGGATCGATGACGCCGCCGTTGCCTTCCCCGCCAATCAAGCACCCGTAGCGCTCCACCGCCAGGGCCACGTTGACCTCGCCGACGGGCGTCCGGTAGAGCGGAACGCCCGCTTCCCGGGCGACGTCGTCCATCATCCGCGAGGTCGAAAGGTTGGCCGCCAGAGGGCCTCGCTCCTGCGTCAGGCGATGGCGGCAGGCCAGGGCGAGTGTGTACTCTTCGCCGATGGGCCGGCCCGTTTCGTCCACCAGGCTCAGGCGGTCGGCATCGGGGTCGAGGGCAAGGCCGATGGCCGCCCCTTCGCGGCGAACCGCTTCGCCGAGATCGCTCAGGTTCTCCGGGATGGGTTCCGGCCCCCGGCCGAATCGGCCGGTCGGCTCGCCGTGGATCATCGTGCACGCGCATCCCAACCGCTCGAGGAGAAGGGCCATTTCGACCCCGCCGGCCCCGTTGACGGCATCCACGACCGTCCGAAACCGGGCGGCGCGGATGGCACGAGCGTCCACGGTGGCCAGCACGCGGCCGACGTGGACCTCCGGCCCGTCCGTCACTGTCTGGACCGTGCCGGCGCGGCCGGGTTCGACCTGGCGGAAGGCCTGTGTGCGGTACCGTTCGACGACGGTCTGGCCTTCGTCGTTCGTCAGGCCGCGCCCCTCGGGCGAAAGGAGTTTTATCCCGTTGTACGGGGCGGGGTTATGGCTGGCGGTGATGACCGCTCCCCCGCAAGCCTTCAGGTGGCGGACGAGGACCGCCGTCCCCGGGGTCGAGAGGATGCCGGCGTCGAGGACGCGGCATCCGGTCGCAAGGAGACCTTTCTGGAACGCTTGGGCGAGCGAGGGGCCGCTGGGCCGACTGTCCCGGCCCAGGACGACGAGGCCCCCCTCCAGATATGTGCCGAAGGCCAGGCCGAATCGCATTGCCTCATCTGGTCCGAGCCCGTCGCCCACGATGCCGCGAATCCCCGAGATGCTGACAATCAGTTGGGGCATGCGGAAAGCCTCTCGGATGCGGTGGCATTATGGCGCGTTGGGGAGGGGTGACAAGCAAAAAGCCCGTCGGCTGGGCCGCTAGGCGGTTTGAGGTAAATCCTGTTAATTTGCCGCGCGGTGGGTTCGCCGCCCCGCTTGCGGGGCGCTGGCTGTTCGTAGCGTGGGGCAAGCCCCGCGGCGACCCCACCGCGCAAAACTTATGTAACCCCGCCTAGTGGCGGATGCGTTCCTTGAGGTGGGCTAGAAGCGCCTGGGCCGGGAGGCTTCGGCGGTCGGACTTGTCGGTCCAGGAGACGTCCGTGCCCTGCTTGAGGAGGCGGTGCCACTTTCGGCAGGCGGCGATGACGGTGGTGTGGTTCTTGCCTCCCATGAGGCGGGCGATCTCGGCGAACGAGAGGTCCGTCAGTTCGCGGGCCAAGACCATCGTCGCTTGGCGGGCGAGGGAGACGAGGCGCGACTTGCGGGAACTGTGGACGTCCGCGACGGTGACGCCGAAAAACTCCGCCACGTGGGCCTCGATCTCGCGGAGGCCGGCCCGAGGCGAGCGCGCGACAATGAACTCCTCCAACGCCTGCCGCGCGAGCGACGGCGTCACGGGCTGTTTCAAAAGAGCCGCGTACGCAATAATCCGCGTCAGCGCGCCTTCCAGGTCGCGGACGCTTCCCTGGATACGGTCGGCCACCAGAGCGACGACGTCGTCGGGCATCGGGTGACGCATCTGGCGGGCCTTGGCGTGGAGAATCCGTCGGCGCGTCTCGACGTCGGGCGGAGACAGGTGGACGACCAGGCCGGAGACCCACCGGCTGATGAGCCGGTGCTGGACGGCTTGAATCTCGTGGGGGTGCGCGTCGGAAGCCAGGATGATCAATCGCCCGCGCCCGTCGAACTCGTTGAAGGTGTGGAGGAACTCCTCCTGGGTGGCGGGTTTGCCGCCCAGGAAATGCACGTCGTCGATCGCCAGGACGTCCAGGTTGCGGTAATGGTGGCGGAAGGCGTCGAGGCGTCCCGTGCGCATGCCGGCGAGGTAGCGGTTGGTGAACTGTTCGGCCGACAGGCAGACAACTCGCAGCCCGGCCTTGGCCTTAAGGGCGTTCAGGATGCCATACAATAGGTGGGTCTTGCCGAGGCCGCACCCCCCATGGATAAACAGCGGATGGAAATCCTTTCCCGGGGTGGCCACGGCCGACCGGGCAGCCGCGAACGCCATCTGGTTGCACGGGCCGACCACAAAATTGTCGAGCGTGAACCGCGGAGGGGTGAGGGCCGGTTCCGGCGCGACCCGGGCCGGCGTCGTCGGCGAGCCTTCCAGTTGCTCCATGGCCTCGGCTTCGTCGGCGAGGTTCTGAGCGCGGCGCTTCTGAAAAAGGTCCGGCTGAATGCGCCACGTGATCGGCACATCCGGACCGAGCCGCGCGCGGACCGCGGACATGACGTGTCCCGCGAAGTGACTCTTCAGATAGTCGCTGAGGAAGAGGTTCGCCACGCCGATCATCACGTGGTCCGATTCGATGCGGATGTCGGTGGACCCTTCGAACCAGACGCGCCAGCGTTCGGGCCCGACGGCGGCCTGCAAGTCCGAAACGATTTGGTCCGCGGCTGTAAGCTGATGCGGCGCCACAGAAAGCCCCCGTGTCGGGCGCAGCGGTGCGAGTAACCTAAAGCCCCCACGCGAAGAGTTGCCGGCGGCGAGACGGCTCGACGGATGCGACCGGCGACCACACGACGACGCACACATCCTAGGGGTGTTCGGTCACGGTGCAAAATGAAATTTTTCGAGGCCGCCTCGGCAGGAAAGACGGCGCGTTCGGAAGGCGATATGCGGTGCGGAGTTAGACGCGCCGTGTCGCAAAAAAAGATTTTTCGGTGGTGTCGGAAATGTCGGTGGAAAGACGGTGGAAAAAAGGGGCGCGCGAAACACGCCCGCTGATCGGCCGCCAGCCGCACCCCGGGCAGGCCGAAAGGCGAATTGGACGCTAAACGGGCACGGAGATTCCTGCGCAGCGACGCGCCGGCGTTTTGCGTTGACACCTTGCGCGTTGGCTGTTATCTGTAGTCCTGTTCCCGAAGCAGTCGGATGCTGCCGGGTGGACGAGGGCCAAGTGATGGGCGAAGTCATTCGAGTGGCGATTGCGGGCGTGGGGAACTGCGCGTCGAGCCTCCTTCAGGGCATCACGTATTATCGGCGCCGGCTGGAGGACGACGGGGTCCGCGAGACGCTTGGCCTCATGCACTACGACCTGGGCGGATACTTGCCGGGCGACATCCGGTGCGTCTCGGCCTTCGACATCGACGTGCGCAAGGTCGGCCAGCCCCTGGAAAAGGCCGTTTTCACACCTCCGAACTGCACCAAGACCATCTGTGCCGAGATGGAGGAGAGCGGCGTCACGGTCGAGATGGGGCCCGTTCTGGACGGCTATTCGGACCACATGGCGGAATTTCCCGACAATCAACGGTTTATCCCCGCGCGGAAGAAGCCCGTCGACGTCGCCGCCGCACTCAAAAGGTCCGGGGCGGAGATCCTGCTGAACTACCTTCCCGTGGGTTCTCAGGAGGCCACCGAGCACTATGTAGAGGCGTGCCTGAAAGCCGGCGTCAGCCTCGTGAACTGCATGCCGGTCTTCATCGCGAGCACGCGACAGTGGGCCGACCGGTTCCGCAAGGCGGGCATTCCCGTCGTCGGCGACGACATCAAGGCCCAACTCGGGGCCACGATCGTCCATCGCGTGCTGACGCGTCTGTTCCGCGACCGCGGCGTCGGGCTCGACGCGACGTACCAGTTGAACACGGGCGGCAACACGGATTTCCTCAACATGCTGAAGCGCGAACGCCTGACGAGCAAGAAGACGTCGAAAACCGAGGCGGTGCAATCGCAACTCGAGACACCGCTGCCCGACGACCAGGTCCACATCGGCCCGGCGGACTACGTTGCGTGGCAGCACGACAACAAGGTCTGTTTCCTCCGGATGGAAGGGCGGGGGTTTGCCGGCGTGCCGCTCAACCTGGAACTGCGCCTGAGCGTCGAGGATTCGCCGAACAGCGCCGGCGTGGCCATCGACGCGGTCCGATGCTGCCGCCTGGCCCGCGACCGCGGAACGGGCGGGCCGCTCACCAGCGTGTCGGCCTACCTGATGAAGCATCCGCCGGAACAAATGAGCGACACCGAGGCGCAGGGCCAGGTCGAGGAATTCATCTCGGGGAAACGCGAACGATAACGTCTGGTCGCCCAGGCGACTCGACGTGGCGAGCGGGCAGGGGATGGCGTGTCCCGCGCCGTCGGCCTTTTCATTTCCGCACGTGTCCGGGCAAAGGGGAAACGCCAGCCGTTCGGCCGTACGAACCCATGATCTCCCATCTGATAGCATGTCTGGTTCAACCGATTCGCGAGGGGGTAGCCCGTGCGCTGCTGCGCCTGGGCCTTCGCCCGAACCACGTCACCGTCCTGGGGATGCTGCTGACGGTCGGGGCGGGGGTCGCCGTGGCGGCCGGAAAAGCCTGGTGGCCTTGGGCCGTCGGCCTCGTCGTTGCGGCGGGGGCCTGCGACATGCTGGACGGGGCGATGGCCAACGTGGGCGGCGCCAAGAGCCGATTTGGCGGCGTCCTGGACTCCATCTGCGACCGCGCGAGCGACGGCGCGCTGTATCTCGGCCCGGCCCTGTACTTTGCGGCCTGCCCGGACGCGCCCGGCCCGGCCGAGGCCAACCTGACGCTCGTCCTGCTCGCGGGCTTGGGCCTCGTGTGGGCGTATCTCGTCAGTTACGCCCGTGCTCGGGCCGAACGGGTCGTCCCGTGGTGCGGCGGGGGGTTCTGGCAGCGGGGCGAGCGGGTCGTGACGATCTTGCTGGGCCTGGCCTTCGGCCATCTGGTCATCGCCGTCTGGATCCTGGGCCTCTGGCCGCTGACGACGGTGGCCCATCGGCTCTGGCGGGCGCGGCGGGCTTGTGCGGCCCTGGACGGCCGGATGGACGAATCGGCCGCCCGCCTCGGCGGTCTCGCCGGGCGAGGCCGACGGGCCCGCGCCATCGAGCCCCGCGGCCTTGCCGGACTTCTGCTCTGGCGGTGGGAGCGGGGGACCGTGCCTTTCGACCTCCACGCCGGGGCGGTCATTGCGATGCTCGTCTTCGTGAACCTGCCGGAGGCCGATCCGCTGCGGGACCTGCTGGCGCGGCTGGTTGGCGCTTGACTTGGAACGAGCGGTGGATAGACTGGATATCCTCCAAGGGGTTTCATGCGAAAGGGGTTTACGATGCGCGTGCGAACGATTCTTGTGCTGGTGGCTGGTCTGCTTCTGGTCGTGGGGTGCCAGGCCAAAAAGAGCGACGAGGTCCCGCCACTCTCGGCCGAGGAACTTCAACCCCCGCTGCCCGTCGAGCCGGCCCCGGTGGCCGTGACGGAAGTGGAAACGACGACGGGGTTGGAAGGCATGGCGCCTCCTGCGACCGGCTCTCAGACCTACACGATGAAGGCCGGCGACACGCTCTATGGTGTGGCGCGCCGGTTCTATGGTGACGGCAAACTCTGGACGAAAATCTTCGAGGCGAACAAGGACAAGATCCGCGACGTGAGCGACATTCCGATCGGCACGGTGCTGGTCATTCCGCCGAAGTGAGCCGCCCGGCTTCGCCAGGGCGGAGCCCCGCTACGCCGGGGCAAAGCCCGGCGGCGTTCGCTGAAACCCCAAGGTGCCCCGCGCGCAGCGCGCGGGGTGCCTTTTCCTTTGCTTCGCATTGATTTGCCCGCCGCCCGTCTGCTAGACTATTGGAGTTCCAGCGAAAGGGACCGCCATGCCGCACGTGCGAAAAAGTTCCTGTCCCGAGGACCCTGACCGGTTGCCCGAGGGGCACCTGACGCTCCGGGAAATCTGCGAGGATTTTTCCCGGCACGAGGCGTCCATCCGTCGGCGCGCGGCCGCGCGCGGCATGTCGCGGCGCGAGTTTCTGGAAATGCTCTCCGCCGGGGCCGTGGCCGCGACGGGCCTGGCGTCGTTCGCGGTGCGAGGCGCCCGGGCGGCGGACGCGGCGCGCAGCCGCGTCGTCGTCGTCACCCACCCGGAAGTCATCCTCCGGGAGTACCGCGTCAATCCGCCCGTGGTGCGGCAGATGCTGGACCGGGCGCTCGTGGAACTTTCGGGCGCGCAGGATGAAAAGGCCGCCTGGCAAAGCGTCGGGAAAGAGGACGACTTCGTCGCCGTCAAACACAACTCCACCGGGGCCCCGACGCTCCACAGCCACACGGAAATCCACAGCGCCGTGGCCGCCCAACTGGCGGCCCAGGTCGGCGTCAAGCCCGAGCGGATCGTCGTCGTGGACCGCATTGTGCCCGAGCCTTACAGCGAACTGTCGGAGCCGTTCACCTTGCCGTCGAACGGCCTCCAGACGCGCCTCCGCCGCCTCTACACCGACCATGCGACGGCCATCGTGAACGTTTCGGTCCTGAAATCGCATTCCAACGAGGGCGTTTCGGCGGCTTTGAAGAACCACATGGGCAGCGTGAACAATCCCGCCGCCTTCCACTGGTGGCAACCGGAGCGGCTGCCCCGGAACCTGCCGGAACTGAACGCCCTGGATCCGCTGCGCACCAAAACGCGCCTCTGCATCTTGGACGCCATCCGTCCCCTGTTCGCGGGCGGCCCGGCCGACAACGAACAGTGCCGCTGGGACTTCCGAGGCCTGATTGTGGGGACCGACCCCGTGGCCGTGACCGCCGTGGGCATCCGCATCCTGGAAGCGAAGCGCAAGGAGAGCGTGGGCAAGGATTGGCCCATGACCGCCGCACGCCGGATGGTCGCCTATGCCCAGGAGATCGGCCTCGGCAACGCCGACGCCGACCGCATTGATCGGCTCGACGTGGACATGGCCTGAGGGGCGGGCGCCTAGAATGCCCGGCTAAGTTTGGGTTCGTCGGCCCCGTTGGCGATCAGGAAGATCGGAACCGCCGACGCAACAATGTCCGGGTCGAACAGCGAACCGCTCCCTTTCACCAGAATGTCAATGGCGAGGCTCGTATCGCGCGCCTCGCGGTACGGGCGGCGGCTGGTGAGCGCGTCGAACGTGTCGCACACGGCCAGGATCCGCCCACCCATCGGAATCCCACGACCCTGGAGACCGTGCGGATAGCCGGAGCCGTCGAACGCTTCTCCGTGCGATGCTGCCACCCGCGCCACTTCCTCCAGGCCGCGGACCGGCCGCAGAAACGCCTCCGTCAGAACCGCGTGCCGCCGCACTTCGGCGATCTCTTCCTCGTTCAGGAGTCCGGGCTTGTCGAGAATCGCCTTGGGCACGCCCACCAGTCCGACGTCGTGCACGAGAGCCGCCCACTTTACAAGGGTCGTCTCCCGCTCCGACAGGCCGATCGCCATCGCCACGAGAACCGCGAGGGCGGCGACGCGCCGGCTGTGGCCGATCTTGTCCGACGGGTGCGCGTCCGTCAGGTGGCCGAACAGTTCCAGCAGGCCCGTCACCTCCGCATCGGTCGCCGCGAAGTCCTCCGCCCCCAGCCGCCGGATCGCCGACTGAACGAGCAGGTCCACGTTCTCGGGCACCAGGAGTTGCGGATAGAAATCGGGTTCGCCGAGGACTTCCGTCCCGGCGTGGGCGATGGAAGTGGCCACCTGGGTTCTTGTTCGGCCCTCGATGGCGTGGACGAAGGCGACGAGGTCTGGTGCCGCCTGTTCCCGGAGGACCATGTCGCACGTGTCCGCGAAGCGGAGGACCTGGGCGGCCGATCCGATCTCCTCGCCCCTCTTGCCCCGGGGATAGCCGTGGCCGTTGACCCACTCGTGGTGGTCCAGGATGATCGGCGCGACCCCGAGGAGCCCCGGGACCTCTGCCGCGACCTGCGCTCCCACGAGGGGATGCGACCGGAGGATCGGCTGGTTGGCCTGTTCCTCGAGGTTCCACTGGTACGGCGGGTCGATGCCGTCGCGCGAGGCGCCGATGTCGTGAATCAAGGCCGCGTAGAAAACCGCCAGCGGGTCGGCCTCGCCGAGGTGCGACGCTAACTGCGATGCCACCACGGCCACGCGGGCGTGGTGCGAAACGCTCGCCCCCCGGTTCGAATCCAGAATCCGGGCGAGAGCGGCCAGACCTTCGCCCCGGCACAGGTAAACCGTTTCCGTCGCCGTCCGTCGGGGGTTCCTCGGCCCGGGTACCATGTTTTTTTCCAGACGTTCCCGATCCTTGCGGATTTTCAGAAGGGCGCGAAAACCAACCATTCCCATTATCGGCCGTCGGCGCGGAGCAAATGAGCAGTTCCGTCCCCGCCGCTTCCTTTTGCGTTTGACGCTTGCCGCACGTCCCGCTACGATGCGTCCCCTGGGTCGGAAACAAAAAGGAGAGGGCCTTGAACTCCTACGATGTGGCGGTGCTGGGCGGCGGGCCCGGCGGATATGAGGCGGCCGTGCGGGCCGCTCGACGCGGCGCGAAGGTCTGCTGCATCGAGATGGGCCACCTGGGCGGCACCTGTCTGAACGTCGGCTGCATTCCCACGAAGGCCATGCTGCGCGCCAGCGAAATCGCCTGGACGCTTCGGCACGCGGCCGAGTTCGGCCTGTCGGTCGGCGAGCCCAAAGTGGACGGCCCGGCCTACATGAAGCGCGTCGCCGAGGTGGTTGGCGGACTTCGCAAGGGCGTCGAGGGACTTTTGAAGGCTGCCGGCGTAGAGGTCATCCGAGGGCGCGGCCGGCTGACGGCTCCTGGCCGGCTCACGGTTGAAACGAAAGGCAAGCGAGAAGACGTCGCCGCCAAGGCCGTCATCCTCGCGACGGGCGCCCGGGCCGCGCGGCCGGAATTCCTGCCCTGGGACTCCGGACTCGTCTGGACGACCGACGAGGCCACCACCGCCGAGGACCTGCCCGAGAGCGTCCTCATCATCGGCGGCGGAATCATCGGCTGCGAGTTCGCCACCCTCTACGCCGAACTCGGCATCCCGACGACGCTCGTCGAGATGCTCGACCGCCTTGCCTCGACGATCGACGAGGACGCGGCCAAGGCGATTTCGGCGCTTATCAAGAAACGGAAAGCACAGGTGCGGACCGGCGCGAAAGTCGTCCGCGTCGAGGCGGGCCCGCCGGCCTCGCCGGCCGTCGAGGCGGGCAAGCACCGCGTGACGGCTCACCTGGAAGGCGGCGAAAAGGTCGAGGCCGCGCGTGCCCTCGTCGCCGTCGGACGCATCCCCAACACCGAGGACATTGGCCTCGAGAATCTGGGCGTCCAATTCGACGGACGCCTCATCAAGGTCGACGAGCGGTGCCGGACCAACGTCGCGGGCGTTTATGCCGTCGGCGACTGTGCCGAGCGGCGCCAGTATGCCCACCTCGCGGGACGCATGGGCGTCGTTGCTGCCGACAACGCCACCGGTCACCAGGCCGCCGACGACCGCAAGGTCGTCCCCGCCGGCGTGTACACGCACCCGGAGGTGGCAGCCGTCGGGATCTCGGAGGCCGACGCGAAAAAACAATCGGGCCGGGTCCGCGTCGCGCGCTTTTCTTATCGCGCGAGCGGCATGGCCCGCGCCTACGGCGAAGCGGACGGCCACGTGAAGATCGTCGCCGATGAAGAACTGGGCGAAATCCTCGGCGCCGTCGTCATCGGTCCCCACGCGACCGACGTCGTCCAGGAAATCGCGCTCGCCATGCGACACGAGTTGACCGTTGAGGAACTCGCCGAAACCATCCACGGGCACCCGACCTTCAGCGAAGGGGTGCTCGAGGCCGCCGAGGCCTGGCTCGGCCTGCCCATGCACGCCGTCGGCTGAGAACCATGGCCGAACTCACCTACCTCGACATCGGCCGCGAGGCCTACGAACCGACGCTCAGGCTCCAGGAGCGCCTGGTGCTGCGGGTCAAGACCGCACCCGAAGAACGGGCTTACCTCGTTCTCGTCGAGCACTTCCCGCCCGTGATTACCCTCGGCCGCAGCACGCGGGGCGCGCCTCTTGTCGCCTCGCGCGCTCTGCTTCGGGCCGAGGGCATCGAGGTCCGCGAATCCAGCCGTGGCGGCGACGTCACCTATCACGGGCCCGGCCAGATTGTGGGCTACCCGATTCTGCGGCTCGACCTTCACGGCCGCGACGTCCATCGCTACCTGCGGGACCTGGAGGAGGTGCTGATCCGCCTCCTGGCGCGGTTCGGCGTCGAGGGCCGGCGCTCCGCGGGGCTCACGGGCGTGTGGGTGGGCGGCGAGAAGGTGGCGGCCATCGGCATCGCCGTCACCCGCTGGGTGACCTACCACGGCTTCGCGCTGAACGTCTCGACGAACCTCGGGCACTTCGACCTCATTGTGCCGTGCGGCATTCGCGGGTGCGGCGTGACGAGTCTGGAGCGGCTCCTCGGGCGCAAGGTCACGGTTGCGGAGGTCCAAGCGCCCCTTGTAGAATGCATGGTGGGCGTTTTCGGATTCGACGGCGCGCGGGCCGGCTGCGTCTCGGAAGAATCGCCCGAAAAGGAAACCGGCGCGCGGCGCGCCGCGGGAGCGGAACATGGGGCCTGAAGCATCGGCCGCGAAACGCGCGAGGCGGTTCCCGCCGTGGATTAGGAAGCGCATCGGCGCGGGCGACGAGGCCGCACGCGCGGGCACGGCCCGCCTGCTGGCCGACCTCGGCCTCGCGACCGTCTGCTCGGCCGCCCACTGTCCGAACCTCGCCGAATGTTACGCGCGCGGGACGGCGACATTTCTGATTCTCGGCGAATCGTGCACCCGCTCGTGCCGGTTCTGCGCGATACCGACGGCGGACCCCGGCCTGCTGCGCGAGGACGAACCGGAAGCGGTCGCCGAAGCCGCCGCGAGGCTGGGTCTCCGCCACGTCGTCGTCACGAGCGTGACGCGCGACGACCTGGCGGACGGCGGGGCAGGGCACTTCGCCCGCACCATCCGCGCGGTCCGCGCCCGATTGCCCAAGGCCGTCATCGAAGTTCTGACGCCCGACTTTCAAGGCTCGCGCGCGGCGCTGGATGTGGTTCTGGACGCGCGGCCGGACATCTTCAACCACAACGTGGAAACGGTTCCTCGCCTGTATCCGGCCGTTCGGCCGGAGGCCGATTATCGCCGGAGCCTCAAAGTGCTCGCGTACGCCAAGGAGCAGGCGGAGGCTCGGGGCTTGAAAACGTGGACGAAAAGCGGCTTGATGGTGGGGCTGGGCGAGACGCCGGATGAGGTGCGCGGGGTGCTGGGCGACCTGCGAGAGGCGGGGTGCGACATCGTGACGATCGGCCAATACCTTTCGCCCTCGGCGGCGCACGCGCCGGTGGCGCGCTTCGTCGAGCCGGGCGAGTTTGAGGCGTGGGAGGCGGAGGCTCGCGCGATGGGTTTCCGCGCTGCGGCCTCCGGGCCGTTCGTCCGGTCGAGTTACGAGGCCGAACGCGTCTTTCGCGAGCGCGCGGGTTCGAGCGACCTGCTGCCTCAGGAAGACTGAGCGGGCTTTCGCGGACGACAACACCGTTTTATGGAGGAGCAGGCGCATGGC
>Ga0307379_10003241_pt1 | contig 23751 bp, 32 predicted proteins | sample UN2MG_FD_202237 | JGI IMG/M metagenome (GOLD analysis project Ga0307379, IMG submission 202237) | Soil microbial communities from Risofladan, Vaasa, Finland - UN-2 | ecosystem: Environmental > Terrestrial > Soil > Coastal area > Acid sulfate soil | place: Finland: Risofladan, Vaasa | collected... | reverse complement strand
GTCTGAGCCCTACAGTCTGAGCCCTACAGTCTGAGCCCTACAGTCTGAGCACTACAGTCTGAGCCCTACAGTCTGAGCCCTACAGTCTGAGCCCTACAGTCTGAGCCCTACAGTCTGAGCCCTACAGTCTGAGCCCTACAGTCTGAGCCCTACCGTAAAAACAACTTGACTTTAGTAGCACTTTTATTTTAGTCAAGTAGCACTTAAATTTTATATATAAGTTTTTTGGTTCAATTTTTGCAAGTCGGAATTTTTTGGTAATAAGTGTCTAAAGAATTGACAGTTATTTTTTTCACTGTCTAAAGAATTGACAGTTATTTTTTTCACTGTCTAAACATTTTACACTGTAAAAATACATTTTTTCGGTGAAGTTTTTAGTTTACTTATAAGTACCTAATATCATTAGGCTTTTTATAGGGTAGTGTAGGAAAACATCAATGATTGCGGTAGGTTACATTTGAAAGGATTAAGTTTTATGTATGGAAAAAAATTTTTCGAGTTAGTTGTTTTTTGTTTCGCTATTTATTTTGCTTTTAAAGACAATAACATTAGTGCTACTAAAGTGATGATGGATAATGTAACGCCAATTAGGAAAGGAAATTAAATGTTTAAAATTTTCGGAACATATCAAAACACTACTGAGGAAATCGATCAATTCGACTCAAAAGAGAAAGCAATAGCAATGCTTGCCGAGTACCAACTAGCTTATGGTAGTGGCTGGAAATTGTGGGTTTCAAAATGACAGGAAGAAATTACCCAATATGGAATAAAGTTGAGGCGTGTATTTATAAATCACCAAAACATTTTGGGGCAAAAGATACTTCACAAACTACAGTTTTTGTAGGTACTTCTAAATCTAATTCTGAATTGCTTGTAACTCATACAACCACTAGGCGAATTGAAGGAAATTACACTGTGTTTAAGTTTGGGGTAAATGATGATGTTCTAATTACTAAATATATGCATACAAAAAGTCATAAGTGGTTTAACGAAAAGCCCAAAGAATTATGTTAACTCAATTAATTGGATATAGAGGAAAAGTAATGGCTAAAATTTTTGCGTACATAGATAAAGATTTAGATTTTAAAATCACGCATGAAGCAGGTGAATTTATAATTAGAATTGAGAGCATGAACGCTTTAGATATGGCTAGGCAATTCAGAAAAATATCGGACTACTTCAAAAGTGTTAGCAGGGATAAAACTATATCAAACTTAAGACTATCAGTAAATGAACCTAGAAAATTATGCTCAGTAACATTACCACCTATATTGAAAGGAATGGAAAAAAATGGATAACTTAAACAATTTGCAAGTGAAAGACTATGGAAGAAAACTCGAACAAGTATCCGAAACAGAATTGCAAGAAAAATGGGATACTAAAGAGTTAGGAGAAAATTTTATTGTTCACGGTTTTAGTGCTCCTTTCGTTATTGTTACTCGGATAAGCGACAACAAAAGAGGAAGTTTAGAGTTTACCCATAACCCAAGAGTTTATTTTAACTTCAAAGAAGGATAAAAAATGAAGCTTAGAATTATCCAAGATGAACATGCCAAGAATCCTAGAGAAGACTTTGATCAATTCGGTAGTTTGTTCATTACTCCAAATATATATTTTTCAGGTGATAACGTGGAAGATCCAAATGACTTGGAAAATGTGGCAGTCCAATTACCCGTTTTCCACTATACGCATGGCACAACATTTTTAAATACTACAGGATTTAGTTGCTCCTGGGATTCTGGTCAATGTGGATGGATATATGTTACCCAAGAAAAATTTTTAAAGGAATGGGCAAGCGATAATGTTTTTACCCGTTGGCGGGCCGAGAATCTTTTAAGAAGTGAAGTCGAAACTTATAGCCAATACTTGAGCGGTCAAGTTTATGGTTATGAGGTTTATGATTATTCAGAGTGTAACCTTGGACATAAACACAAAAACATTATCGATTCTTGTTGGGGATTCTTTGGGAATGATCCGAAAGAAAATGGAATACAAGAAAATTTAGAACTTCCAATAGAGGATTATACTATTGAATATGCCTAACTATATTATTCAAGACTGGGCGGGTAACATTTTATCAGATTATGGCGAGTTTGAAGATTTTGATTCTGGTTGGGAATGCATTTATCAAAATTTTCATGAAGATTATTTTCAAGATTTATATGTAGTAGAAAAGGAAGTTTAGAATTTACCCATAATCCAAGAGTTTATTTTAACTTCAAAGAAGGATAGTAAAATGAAAAAATTAAGAATTATCACAGCACAGCAAGATTGGGCATATAAAGTGTGGAAAAAAGAACGGAATGAGGTTGAAGATGAATTTACATTTGAAGATTGGTATCCTCATTTTTGCTACGAACAAAATTTGTTTATAGACCAACTTCGTTATGAGGAGGGGGAGTAACAAATTGAGTAGAACAATTGATAAGTGCAAAAAATGTAAAGTGCCCATGCCTTTTTACTTTCTTAAAAACAGTCTTTGCAATGGTTGCCGCAATCCACATTTAATAAGCACAGCAAAAACAGAATTGCGAGAAAGTGATACGATATTAGGCTTAGGCTATTCAACAATTGAAATCAAGGAGTTAACAAAAAATGATTAAGATGAGCGAAGATGAATTACATGAGGTTAGGGACTGTTATTCTGGTTATTGCAAAAATTGTGACGAGATAACAAATTGGGATGGAGTTGAGCCCGATGCCGAAAAGTATACTTGTGTGGAGTGTAATCAACCAAGAGTTTATGGGATTGAGCAAGCACTACTATATGGATGGATTAGAATATGCACTTAACTTTAACGCCAGCTTATGGGCGCGACTACAAAAATAAAAGGGAAGTTGTTCAAGCTTTCTCTGAAGGGAAAGATTTTATTATAGCGACTCCCTTTCATCCTGATTCAGGTAGGTACTGCAATAACCAAGATTTTAAGGGATCAAACTACTCTATCGTTATTAGGTACAAAAAACTGACACAATTAGCGGTTATCAAAAATTAAGCCTACCGATACGTCAATTTTAATGGCTATTGGCTTGAACTAGGTAGAAGTCGGTTAATCTGCCTAGTCAAATAAAGCCCTGGTACTCCCAAAGTACCAGGGCTTTTTGTTTGTCTTTTTTCGTCCGATCCCTTAAAGTATGAGCGTTAACATACCAAGGGGATAACACTAATGGCCAAGACTAAAAAAACTGTGAAGAAAAAAACCGCCAAACGCTCCGGGGCTACTGGCAGACCGCCCATATCAGCACTAGGCAACAAAGAAAAAATAAACATATCTATTGACCCTGATCTTAAGAAATACTTAGATAAGCTAAAAAGTGGTCGATCCAGCTTTGTTAATGCGGCAATAAGAAGTGCTTTAGATGCTGAAAAGAGTACCCTTGTCAGAAAAGATAGAGACAAAACTAAAGAAAAAGGTTCTAGCGGAACTGAAAAAGCTGCCTAATACCTATGTAGTTAAAATCCAACAAGAAACTATCCATGGTACATTAGATATCCATATCTGTTGCCGTGGATTTTTTATTGCCCTGGAACTAAAATCTGACCCTAGCCTTGATCTTGAGCCTAGGCAAAAGTACGAAGCTGATTTAATTGATAAGGCATGGGGAATATGGTTTAAAGTAGATCCTACCAATTGGCCTATCATACTTATTATGCTTCGGGCTTTTTCAATTGGGCTAATGAGCCACGCAAAGCTGGCAAAGAAAAACTGAATATACCGCCTGGATCTTTCTTCCTGCCAAATGGGATACAGCATTCGTCATGCCCACATACCCCCGATGCCGGTATACCATAGCTGGATACTGCCCAACGTAGAAACAAATTTAAAGAAGCTTCCTGTTCGATGGTTGCTGAGTCCCAATAAGTATTTCCCTGATATTGTATTTCTTTGGGGCTTAGTGGTATGCCTGTCCAGGTTCTCCCCAGATCATCCAGCATACCCCATGATAATATGCAGACTGCCCAATGGGATCGGTTTGGAGACTTACCATGCCATGATGCTTTGCCCGCATGATTTACTCTATGGTCCAGTCTAGCTATCTGGACTATGCTACCCTCACGGGTAATTATGATGTGATACTTAAGCTTATTAGCGGCAAGAGCCCCCAGAGTGGCGCTAAGGTTCCTTGCTGCGCTGTAGTGTAGGGTAATACCAGAGGGCTCCCCCTCTAGAAATAATCCAGCCAGGTCTTTGTTTGGCTCTATAATTTCCGAAGCACCTGGGTAAAAATCAATCACTCTGCTCCCCTAGACAACAATTCGAAGAACTTCCTCACCGCCAGCGGTTTGTTGGGCTATTTGGGACTTGATCCCCAGGAGTATACTCTTTTGCTCCGAATGGACGCACTTCCTATTCTCACGTAAGAACTTTAGAAGCTCCTTGATTACCCCAAGGGCTAGGAATAGCAGATCAATGCGCCACATTATTTAGGCTCCCAGAAAAGCTCAAACAAACGCCGTATGGTATCCGTGGCGTCCATAAGAGAAGACTCTTTTTGCTCAGCACTCATCCGTTTAATTTCCGAGGGGATCTCATCTGATCCCATCATAGCCTGTATACCATCCGGGGCTGTGGATATGAGGGTCATAATAACTTCAGAAATATCAAGCTTCCCGTCATCGGCTTTCTGCTCCTCCAATTTAGCTACCAGAGCAGATCCATAATTCAATAGATCTTGAGTTTGTTGTGGGTAGAAGTCTTCTGGCTCCATATTAGTCTCCTTTTAATTGGTTCATGGTCTTTAACACTTCGCTTATTCTTGTTCGTACCCCTGCAAACCCCTGGTCAATATCCTCACCATTGTTTTTTATGCGCTCCAGGGAAACAGCTATATCCTTGGTGTTCTCCGTAACAGCATCTCGCAGACTCATACATTCACCAATACGAGCCTTGATAACTTCCACATCAGTACGCATGGCTCGAAGCTCTCGCATAAGCTGATTGTAGGCTTTGGTTTGCGCCTCACCTAGTTTGGTGATCGCATTAGCCGCCATTGTGTGCTTCTCATCATTTGCTTTGATGGTACGGGTAACTAGAATTTTAAGAAGCCAGCCTACCGAGGTAGCACCAGCTGCTGTGCCCGTTGTGGCTGCAATTACTGTTTCTGGAGTTAGGTTCTCTAACATTATTTTTTACCCTTACGGTATAGGAGGTATTGCGTTAACACCATAGCAGATATCCTCTGTATTTAAGTGACCATTTGTTCCACTCGTTGACCATGTTGATGAACCAGTGTTATCTTTATATAAAAAGATAAAGCCACTGGTTGTTATAGCAATCTTACCAAAGTTAGCGAGTTGAGCCCCATTTTCCCATACAGATATTGTAGAAACGTGATCGCTATATGATGGACGATATCCAACAGGAATAGCAGTATTTGTTGCCGCGCTCGCGTCTGCTGTGTTGCCTGATACTGTCCAAGAGGGAATGGTTAGGCAGACAATATTACCAGACCAGAATATCCTAACATTAGTGGATGATGAATTAACCGTTCCTAGAGTCCAAGTTGTAGAAAATAAAGTTTCATAATTGAAGCTGCCACTTAATATAACCTTATCCGTTTTTGTTTCGGACGAACCAAGTAATATAGTTGCTAATAAAAACAGACATAATATCTTCATAATCATCCCCTTAAGGTAAAGTTATAGAAAGAACCCAGATATCTACAGAACCAGCAGTAAAATCTGCGATATCTGTAGTACAGCCCGTTGATGTAAATAGAGCATCAAGACTTATAGAAGCTATCTCAACATCAAGTACATTAGAAGATTGCTTTGCCGTATTAGCTACAGCTTGGAACACATCAAACGCTGAAGAATACTTAGCCGTATTTCCTGATATACCCACCTCAACAGTAAGAGCACTACAAGTACCCCCGGAGAAGGCTACAGAGTGTTTTACGATAACACCTTGCACCGTTGCATTAGCTGGCAAGGTTACAAGAGATTCTGTCTCAGTAGCACCGCCGCCGCCAAAGTCTGAGAAAGTCTTAGTATACTTTGTCCAAACAGGTGAAGATGACCATGACAATACACCAGACCCATCAGTAGAAAGAACCTCCCCAGGATTACCATCTGTATCAGGTAGTGTTAAATTAACTATTGCGTAAGTGCCATCCGGGGACTTTACTCGAACAGTACCAGTTGAAAATCCATTACCTTGTGGGGATTGCAAAGTTAGATGATAGGCGCTTGCATTTTCTGTATTTAATGCAAGTACGTCACCTGTATTAGCAGCATTATCATTGCTTACTTGGGCACCTCTGTTAGTGCCATCGCGCAAGGCTGGAGCAAGACTTGCACCTGTATGTTCAATTAGAACCGTAGGGCTAGTTGAAGAAGCATGACTACCCACAACATGAAGTGCATTGTCTGTAGAAGTGCTATTTATAAGTAAGCCTTTTCCCGTTGTACCGTTATGATCTATAGATACAGCATCAGAGGTGGAAGCTACGGATACGGTAACAGGAGTTGATGCAGCCACCGCTATGGTATTACCAGCATCATAGGCAGATTGAAGAGTACCTCCACCGCCGCCAGCCGCCGCCCAAGATAGCACACCAGACCCATCGGTAGTTAGAACCTCACCAGAGTCCCCATCATCTGGAGGCATAGTTAGTGTATAATTTGGGGAAATTGCAGCCGGTACAGCTATAGCCATAGAGCCTGAAGTTGACCCATTCAGTCTAAGCCTTGCTGAAGTTCCTGTTCCACCTAGCCTGAGTGCATCATGGGAGTTTGAATTTGCATCAATTGTTACTACTGGTGTAGAACCTCCACCAGTTTGCGTAACTTCTAACGCAGTTGATCCATTTGTTACGTCAATTATAGCTGCTTTGGCTGTTCCATTATAAGAATTTACTTGCAACAACCCAGCGGAACCACCAGCGCCCGTACCGATTATTCTCAATGCCGCGCCAGATACGGAAGCTGCTTTAGTAATAGTTACTGCATCCCCTGCCCCCTGTTGGGTTATAGTCATTTCGTTAGAAGTAATATTTATATCACCTCTTGTACCACCTACCGAGCTACCACCATTAAGAACTAAGTTACCCCCATTTCCAGTACCAGCAGTTTTATCACTTGCATGTATCGTTAAAGAACTACCAGGATCGGCGTCTACTACTGTGTCATCGGATAGCTGGAGAGTAAAAGAGTCAGCTGATTGTAGCCCTGAAAACTCGGCTACTGTGATGCTATCATTCCCAAGTCTAATTTTGTTATTAGCATCTACAATTGCACCGAACCCAATAGCTATCGCATTAGATGTAACCCCCGCGCCAATATCGGACGATGTTCCTATTGATACGGTATTTCCGTATGTTCCCGCTGAATCTCCAGCCAACCTACCTATTGCCACATTCCCCGATCCAGTAGCATTTCTACCAGCTTGAAACCCAAGTAGGGTTGAGTTTGGTGCATTACCAAGCTCACCGGCTTGCCTCCCAACTACTACAGCTGAATCTGCTGTAGTGGAAGACCCACCAGCACCCGCACCGATTAAAACATTGCTGCTGCTTGTAAGAGATGCCCCAGTTCCAGATCCGATTAGGACATTGTTTGTCTCAGTAGTTAACCCGCTACCAGTGATGTACCCTAATAGAGTGTTGTTATTGCCAGATGTTAAAACTGATCCAGCAGACTCACCCAATACTGTATTGAAATTTCCTGTGATAGAAACAGTGCCAGCATTTAGACCCAAATAAGTTGATCCAGATCCAGTCCTATGGAATACCGGGGTAGCTCCCTCTGTTATCTTAAAAGTATTTAGATCTAAGTCACCGCCCAATTGTGGGGTAGTGTCCCCAACAAGATCAGTATTTACAGTTGCCCACGTGGTTGTACCTGACCCATCTGTTTGCAGCACTTGACTAGCTGCCCCATCATTAGATGGGAGCGTAAGCACCCAATCTGTAATGGAAGCGGGGGCTGTGAGATCTATTTGCCCTGCTGTTGTCCCATTGAGTTGAACATGCCCAACACTTCCAGCCTCCAGAACCAGTGCTGTAGTTGCTGCTGAGCCATCAATAGTAACAGGAGTTGCTGTCGTTACTATTGTGTCCTCATTCTCATAAGCAGTTTGTAGATCTGAAGGAAGCCCGCTATTTGTAACGACCAGAGAAAAATTATGTGGACCACCCGCAACCGGAGTAGTCACATCAATCTGAGTAGTAGGTGTACCACCAGCTGATACTGTCCAGCCCGCCGTAGCGCACTCAGAAACCTTGCCACACACAAAAGTTAGTGTTGGATAAGTGCCTGTGAATAGCCTCCAACCAAGTGAGGAGAAAGTTATACCTAGATTGTGAGTATGTGTAACTAGAGTTGCATCTGCTATGGAAGCCCATGCCTCGTAGCGAGATCCCATATTATCTGAGAGCTTACCGACCGCATCATGTATATGATTCTGTAGGTCTGCCCCAGCACTGGAATGAGATTTGTTAGGCCAATCAACTTGGAGTCTGCCTTTAGTGGTAACATTATCGCCCTGGGCAATTGTTGATAGGAACAAAATTAATAGTAATTTACTCATTGGACGTACCTTCCTATATCGGTTAGCTGCTTATAAAATTCTGGCCGTTCTCGTTCCTGCACAAGACCTGTATCAAACACATCAATGAGCTTTTGCTGAGTAACCAATGTCATACCCACAGCCTGGTAGATTATATCCCCCACCTTGCCCCCCTTGCTCCCAATCGAGATAGCAGATCTGGCTATGACCCTAAATTTGAAGGCTACATATTCGAAGGCACTACACTGTGCCAATGGAATAACATGCCCTGCATGGTCCCGACCTTCGACAAGTGCCCACAACAAACCATCTCTAGGCTGATTTGATGCTTTCCCCGCTTCATCCATAACGGGTTTTGACCATGGCCCATATCTTTTATATGCTCCATAGTCTAGAACCCATCTGAAATCGAATCTACGCTTATTCATGTGGTAAAACTATAGCCTCCGACCCATTCCCATTGATGTAAGCCACCTGTACTAAATGTCTCAGTTAGGTACATACGAAGTTTAACATGTCCATTATCGCCGAAAGTAGTATTTCCAGTTGCACCTATAGTGCCATCAACAGGACCATTAGGGGTAAAGCCATTTCCAGCATCACCCCCATTACCCTGACTTGTAGCAATGACTACGGCCTTAGATCTAAGAATGAAAGCAGTCTCAATACTAAGACCATCGACGTTATTATCGCCATACTTTCTTATGGTATCATCCCCGCCTTGGGAACCTACCGAGCTAATACCATTCGAGGTGTAATCAAATTGATTCACTTCGGCGACACTAGCATTCATATCAATCCAAAGACCCCCGGAAAGACCGTTGGCGTTGTTCCTAGAGTCCCCTGATACTGCGCCCAGGTTCTTTATATTGGTAAGATCATCTGTAGGGGTTTGACCACCACCGTAGGCAAAGCCGGTATCAGTGCCATACTCTTGTATGAAGGTTTGAAAGTCGGTAATCTCGTTTACCCCATCATGCCGAATAAACAGATCTAGTCGCCCAGTGTTTGCTGTCTTATTGATCCTTGGGGCATAGCCACTATTCGTTACCGTACCAAGATCAGACCCAACACCGCCACCCTCAATGGAGTCGGCCACAGCTGCGCCATCTATTGTCTCTGAGATTGTTAGGGCTACAGTCATGTCTAAGTTTCCTCTTCAATTGTGGCCGTTGATCCACCTGTTATTCCATTAAACCCAGGAGTGTACCCAGGAAAGGGGACCATCTGTAAAGACCAAAGCTTAACGGGTATTTTTAGGCCATCTGGATCATAACCGATTTCCCTTATAACCGCTGGCACATTATCAAACTGCACACTTTGTATTTTCACATTTAGTTTTACAAAGTTCCCAATATCAAGAAGCAGAGCCCGCCACGTAAGGCTTGCATCCACGTACTCCAAATAGCTGGAGGTAATGCGTAGGACTTCCTTAACCTGATTAGCTACTACTGTACCATCTACTAGATTGGGGAAAAGTATCCTTTTTGATATGGCACTACCTATATCGTCAATAGCCGCTTGGTTCTTAAATATAGGAGTCTCACTAAATAGCTCATTTCGGTTAGGTAGCCGATTATATTGCCCCTTACAGCGATTAAAGTTATTCCTTGAATCCAATTGGGGCTGGAATGAGTTTTTCTCAATGTGCCAATTTTGAATATTGTATGAGGGGGCAGGGGTAAAATCCTCTAAATGGGTAGATAAAATCTTAACCTTTAGATTTCTATCAATGAAAGCCTCTAGGCGCACTTGTTCTAACAAGGAAAGAGCATACTCCAGAGCCCCACCAGCTTCATCTATGTGGGCTCGCGCCTTGAAGGTAGAAATAGCCGACACAGTAGGGGTTGCCTTCGCCTCATATGTTGCCCAGCTTGCATCAAAGTCCCCTGTTACTAGACCCCCGTAGGTTAGAAGTATGTCTTTAGCAATAGCTACGATGTTAGTATCATCCCCTGCAATTGACTTACCAATAACGCGCACATAAAACTGATCGCCTGAACTATATTCAAAGGCAACATCGTCAGTCTCAGGGGTTGTGGCAGTCATTAATGCGCTTTGTTGGTTGATTTCAAATGTTCTATTGCCTACAACATTTAGGATATCCCCCGAATCAATTAACCAAGCACTATCCCCGCGCTTCAAGTAAACATGGGCAGTATCTAGGTATACATTGTCATGATCGGAAATAATTACCTGCACATTCACAGAGAAATCAGTAGTGCCATTTACATTGTTATTGGCTCCATTCGTAGGAAGTGCTGGAATCGAAGCAAAATTAGGCTCCATATCCACAGTCCAATCACCATAGACAAGTGGGGTAATTATATTTTGTTTGTCTGATTCTAGATCAGGAAAATTGGCTAGGGTAAGTACATTTGTGGGGAAGGTAGCATTAATTTTATCAAATTTATTTCTGGCAATAATACGTATACTCTTAACAGTACGGGCATACCCAGACTCAGGGGTAACAGTACCACCGAAGATTGTTATATACGTGGACTCAATATCACGTAATCCCATGCGTATCTCAACATCGTTACCAATCCAGCTTTTAAACTCATCCCCTGCTTGCAGGAGATCGTTAAATTCTCCATCAGCATTATTAATCTCAAATGAAGTTGTTTCTAGCTCAAGTATAGGGCTAATATATTCGCCTACTGTTCTTTTTATTACCGGGAATCTAGTGCGGGATGGGTAAAACTTATTCCCCACATAGGTATTTCTGTCTGATATATAAATAAATCGTAGTGCGGTTATATTTAATGCACCAGTTGCAGGAGAGGGGGGAGCGCCAGCTGTGAACTCAAGGGTATCTCTTGTTACTACTGTGACTGTCCAAGATCCATTAAGAGCAGCATCAGTGGCCCCACTAATTGTGATAGAGTCACCTTGCTTAACCCTATGCCCAATAGCAGTAAAACGGACAATATTCCCGCTAGGATTAGTGTACGGCAGACTCGTTTTAACATAAGGAGGTATTCCTATCTTGGCTACCATGCGAAGTTCATTTAATAGATTATCATGCGAGTCGTCCAAGAAGTCTTGATCAATCGTAGTGGCAGTTAGATATCTTTTTCTATCGTCACTAGACAATTATCTACTCTCATCAAGTTCGATGTTAAATGACACATAGTTAGCTGTTGCCCCTTTACTGTTATGGGCTTCAGAAGGAACTTGTACAAGCTTGGAGAATACTGCAAACCGGGACATCTCAGTAACAGCGGGAACATTTGACCCACTATTCGGCGTTGGTATCCAAAGGCATTTTAGTGTTGTTCTAGATTCTCTGAATATACTCTTTAACTTGCTAAAGTTCTCAAGCTGTGTGGAATCTAGGGATCTAAACTCAAGCCCCAGCTGCTTCTTCAAAGCCCTGGAGTTAGCCACGTTGGTAAATCCTTCAGTCTCTACTGTATCGGCAAAGTCTTTCTCAGTAAAAGAGATCTGATCGACCATGCATTCACCTTGTAGGATCTTACTTACCCCGAACAACACCGCCCCTATGGATACGAATCCATCTGGATTGGTGAGATCATCAATTAATATTCGCCAATACCGTTGTCCAGTGGCGGGAAGATCCGGGGCTATCCAATAGAGGTTAGGATCATCAATAACTACCAATGTCTGATCAAAGTCTACTACTGAGAAATTTGATACATTTGACCCTATGACTCGCACAATTGCAGAGCGCGTTAGGTTAGTATTCTGGAGACTGAAGGTATCCATAAACACGCCTTGCTCGCGCTCGGTGTCTATGTCAATTCTGATATTGGTCCTAACTGTATCTGCACTTCTCCACACCTCTTCTACAACATCTGTATTCATGTTGAGGGGGGAAAAGTCCCCAGGTTGTGTGGTGTTCGCCTTTATGTTCTGCCCAGTACCAACAAGGAATCCCCAGGCATTATTTGTAGGTTCACCTAGCCTAGCTGCGTTACCCCTACTGGGGAAGTCACATAGTATTCGTACATTGGTTGTATTGTAGATAGTGAATAGGATCTGCATACCTGTAGCCTGGACACGCTGAAAGAGCGCCTCCATAGCCATAGCACCACGCGCACCCTCCCCAATATATCCTGACTCTTCCACAAGATAGTCACGCTCAAGATATCCATAGGGTAGTGTGGTTACTGTCATGTTGCTCTAATCCCCTTCTGTGAGATCAGGAACTCACCTCTTAGGCTCGCCTCTTTCATCTCTCGCTTAATCATAGGCATTAATTGAGTACGAATAAAGTTCTGATCCACCTGCTGAGTTGTGTTGACAGTGATACCGCCTAACTCAACTTCAGTAACAGTTGTTCCTGTGTTTTTCCCAGAGTTTAGACCCTCTAAGAATGGCTTACCTAGCTTGCCTACAGCATTTCGACTCATCACAAATTCACCAGACTGCAACATGGCTGGCATTTCGCCCCCTGCTGCAAATCCTGGGACCATGCCCCCATTGTGAAGCTTCATCATACTGCGAATAGCTTCTTTAATATGCTTCATTATCTCGGCTTTTGGATCTATGAGAGCTTTGTATGCAGCAATAACAGATTGCTCAAGAGCACTTATATCACCTTTAGCTAACGATCCTAACACTCCACCAGTTCCTATGCCCACGCTACCGAGAGCACCCCCAACCGCATCACTAACAGCCCCATTCGTAGGATCAAGATCGCCTAGGCTGGGACCACCCCCACCGAAAAGACCGCCTGAGAATCTATTCATTTTACCCTTGGCTAAATCCAAGGCAAGCTGTCTAAGAAGTGGATCAGATTCTAGAACCGACTTGGGTATAACTATCTCACCTGGGGATAGCATTGCAGCTATCTTGTCATTTTTTAGGTTATCCCCAGCAAATGGGGAGTTACCAGGAACAACACCACCTTGGGCAAATTTAACAAAGGGTACATCTAAGCCAATTACTTTTTCAACAGCACCCTTACCATAGGCTGAAGACGGTATAGCAAATATCTTCTTCATCAAGTTTGTAGGATCAAGCTTCTTTAAGGCATCCCCCACAACAGTACCGGCAGTTTTAAGACCCTCCTTTAGTCCATTCCACATGTTTGTACCGATACTTTTGAAAGTAGCGGCTGCGCTGTCTATACCACTCTTTAACCCAGTCCATATTTTAGTACCCAAGTCATTAAATACTTTACCCGCATCTTTACCTGCGAATAGATCCTTTATGGCTTGCCAAGATGCTTTGAGGGAATCAGCTGCTACTTTAAGTGCATCAAAGACTGGCTTAATGAAGTCACCAAATGCTTTCATAGCCGTTGCGAATGCTTCAAATACTGGGGAGATAAAGTTGTAGAAGGCCATTAACCCATCATTAAACGCTGTGAATATTGGCTCGAATAATTTAGCTATAGGCTCAAATACATTAGTGGCGACCCAGCCAAACGCTTCTTGAACGACCCCAGCTAGGGGGGCTAGTATATTTGTCTGTACCCACTCGAATGCCTTTTGTACAACGGTAATGATTGGCTCGATAAAAGTATCGTAAACATATTTCCAAGCCATCTGCACAACATCGGCAATTGGCTGTATTACATTGTCATAAACCCAAGTCCAAGCCTTCTGTACAATATCAGCGATTGGCTGAATAACATTGTCATAAACCCAAGTCCAAGCTTTAGCCAATAAGTTAATTAGCCCAGTCCAAAGGTCTTTTAATATCTCAAATAGACCCTTGAATTTGATCACCATGAGCTTTACGCCATTGTCGAAAGCCTCTTGGAATTGCTTGGCCATGTCTTGCCCACGGGTAGCAGCTTCAATATCTAAGACTTTGAATAATTTACCTGCCTCTTGGGTTGCTTTCTTGGCTAGGTTATTAACCCCCTCTTGAAATTGCTTTCCTATTTTCTGTATAGCTTTAGTCGGACCTTCAAACCCATTAAAGAATCTTTCGAAGGCTCGGATTGTCCCGTTAACTATGCCCTTTACAATGGCTACTACCAGCTTTGGTATCATTTTTATGAAAGCAGCTATAATTCTAGGAATACCTTCGATCATGAAATCCATGACAGCTAAAGATATTGAATCTGCTGCGTCCATAATGCCATCAATAATGGCCATTATTATGGATGGTAGAGCTTCGAAGATTTGTACTATTATGCCAGGTATGGCAGAAATTAATTGCCCGATAATATTTCCAATGGCTGAAATTAATTTAAACAATATATCGGGTAATCTTTCCAGCAACTTAGACAATATACCAGGCAGGGCTTCCAGCACTTGTGCTACAAGCCCCGGTATAGCATCAATTAATTTTTCAAGCACATCACTAAGAGAATCAATAAGAGCCGGTAGCATATCCAATATTTTTGCAAGTATGGCGGGCAACTTATCTATTAATTTAGAGAAGGCATCAACCACACTATCAATAATTTTATCTAAATTATTTATTAAATTATTAAATGCTTTTATTAAAGCATCTGGGAGCTTGTCCAAGTTGCCAAACATGTCAGCAAGTCCCTGGATAAATGAAGGATCAAGGAACTTAGTGTATAAATCAGCAATTCCTACTACAGCATCTGCCGCCGATGAAGCTAGGAATATTCCTGCCTCTTTTAAGTTTTTTGGGCTAAAAATATTTTTAGCCATATCTCCTATATTTTTGCCCAGCTTAGAAAAGTTAGTTGCAGAGAAAGCATTTTTTACATTTTTACCGAACTCACTTAACTTAGTAACATCAAATCCCTTAAATATACCCTTAAATGCGCTGAGATCTATCCCTTTGAAAAGATCTCCCAGGGTAGTATTAACGCTCCTAAATGCTGCTCTTATCTTATCCGCTACCGTGAAGCCAGCTTCTATAACACCAAGTGCTATTCCACCGCCAATCGTAACGGGTTTAATCTTACTAAGAGCATCATTCATCTGGCCAATAAATGAGTCTTTATCAAGGGCAAGCTGTAGCTTTTTAGCTGCTGCTTTTGAACCTATATCAAGTATGTTCTGGTACTCTTGTTTGATATTTCCTGTACTGTCTAACAATTCTTTATTGGTGAGTAATCTACTGCGTAGATTATTTAATATATCCGTATCTATCTCATATTGATCCATAGCCGCTGCTAACGCATTCTCAGACCCCACCACATTACTTGAATTAAGTCTATTCAGTTCCTTAAGTAACTTGCTCTGCTCACTAAGAGCTTTTATATTTTCATCATTTAGCCTTTTCTTTTCAGCTTTGACTAATTCAGCTGCCTTCTTTACAGCCCTGTCAACTTCAGCCGCCGTTGCAGCTTTAATTGCTTTAACTATCTGATTCTTTAATACCAATTCCTTCGCTGACAATGCACCTAGTTTCTCTTGTGCAATAACTTGAGCCTGGAAATCAGCGAGCTTTATACTACCAGCCATTTTTATGGCTGCGATCTCGTTGCTATTATCACGTAGGGCATTTATAGCTAGATCCTTATGTACCCTACCTAATTCTTTTGCAAAGTCTAACCTAAGTTTCTGTAGCTCAGCCCTAGCTCTTTCCATCTCAAGTAACGCTTTTTGCCTTTGCTCCTCATCAGCCCCCACAAGAACAGCAGTATCATCTTTAGTATTTAGCTTACCCTTAAATAGTTTCTCTAAATTAGCTGCCGTAGGTAATTCAAAAGAAGTTCCAATTTTAATTATCCCAATATTTGTAAGATTATCTAATGCCTGTTTAGTCTCTTGTAACTTCTTATTAGCTTTGTCAAATTCATCACCAAACACGTCTACAGCCACAGACTCCATGGCTTCAGCGCCAAGCTTCATACTCTCAGAAAAACCCCTACCTGCTTTAGTAAGATCGTTTAATGTATTACTCATATCATGCAGGGCAACATTTGCTTTATCCGCTGCATCAGCTGTATCCTCAAGTGCGTTACCCATACCAATAAAAGCATTATCCCCAACTTGTTTTAGATTCCTCATCTCAAGGGTAAGTGCGGCAGATTCTTTCTTTAGTTTAACAATAGCTTCTTTGTTTCGTGTTACACTTGCCCAAGCTAATTGATACCCCAGCACAGCCATTTTAATAGCAACTACTATCTCCATCCAACCAACAACAGAAGTTTTGGAAAAATTTACAAAAAATCTAGTTACTCTAGTAACCAGCTTTCCTAGCCTTTCCCACACATCTATTGAGTCTTCTACCTGCTTTTTATTTGTGCCTGTGACTGCGGTTAAAGCTGTCATCTCCTTGCGTATCTCTTTAAATGCTCGAACTACCAGAAATAACGAGCTAGCTATTACTACTGCATTTATAAATAATGGGTTAGATAGCAATGCAACTGTAAACTGTGCCACGGATAAAGTAGCAGTATATAGACCAATCGCTAACCCCTGTAGTCCTGCCACGGTAAAGAAAGTTGTTACTGTAAATTCTTTTAGTGCTATCGATCCTGTAATTACTGCTGCTACTAATCGCTTTCTCATTGCTGCTTGGCTCAGTAACATTTGTGCATTTAGTCTAAGTAATGCTGCTGTAGCCATATCAATTCTAATAGCTATACCCGTCAATCCTACCTGCGTGAATAACATCTGCGCTATAAATTGAAGTGCAGCCTTAGCTCCATTCACTAAACTTAGGACGAAGGACTTCATACCCTCAATTACACCTGCTTTTAAAACAGTTCCTAGACCCAGCAGAGCAGTCTTAAGGTTAGTAACCCTAAGTATATTTACACCAAGTTTTTCAGCAGTAACGCCTAGAACAAAATTTAACGCTATAGTAGCTGCGGTACTTTTAACTAGAATAAAATCTAAAAATGTAAAGGCGCTCTTAATAGATATTATAGTTAATGACATAGATATCAATGTACCCGTGATCTTAAGAATCACACCGCCCCATTCAACTACAGCACTAATAATATTGTGAATAGCGGATGGTAAATCCACTAATGCCTGAAAGAATGAATTTTGTATCTGTGTCATTTGTACAAATACATCATTAGTTGAGCCGAGCTTTGCAGCCAATGTTGTCTGTGTCTGCTCTAATTGCTGACTAGCACCTGTGACTGTATTCAATTGATCCGCTGCAAATCCAACAATAGGCGCTGTCTGCTCAAATACACTATTCATCACGAGCAAGGCTTTACCATTCTTACCTATTGCGTTAGTCCCCTCCTCCAAACTATGTGCATAGTTAGAATGCTTTAGGGTAGCTTCGTCTGTAAATATACCAAATGTCTGCATTGTCCCCGCTGCACCCCCAAGTGCTTTAGCAAAAGATAACGAGACATCTTCTAAATTGTTTCCAGTTATTGCAGCTATATCAGCGGCTCTCTTTAGCACCATGGCATTTTGTTCAGCTGTTAATCCTAGTGCTTGCCCCTCTGCAATAAGAATCTTTATACCCTTCTGTATAGATGCAGCCCCAAACGTAGTGGTTTTAACCATCTCCGCTATCTGAGCATTCCAGAAAGCAATTGACCCAACAGCTTCCTCTCCTACACTCTTACCAAATCCCCTAACCACAAACTCAAAAGCCTTGGTAGTCTGCTGAACCTTAGCAAACTTTTCTTCCCACTTATCCATCACCGCTAATAACTTACCGCCAATGGCAGATACTATGCTGCCAACCACTCCTATAACAACAGTGCCCGCTGTAGAGAACCCAATGGCTAAAATACCAATGGCTTGGACTATTGATCCTATGAAGTCTAGTATTTTACTATCAGTGCTTTTTATAATTGCGCCAAGACCCAATAGACCAACACCAGCGCCCGCTGAAGATTCTATTAGACCTAGTATGCCACCGTTTAATATTCCAAATTTCTTGGATAAATCAAATATTTTACCACCAAGTGCTCTTGACTTAGACTCAAATACTTTAAAGAATGATCCAGTGAATGAGTCTTTAAGCTGCATTACCTGCTTAAAAACCCCAGGTAGGGCTGTTCCGATATTTATTATACCCTGCTTAGCTAAGCTTAGACCTTTGGCTAATATGGTTGCAGAATTTCTGCCTAAATCTTCCATGCGCCCCTGCAAGTTAAGCAGTAGCATTTGAAACTTGTTTACCTGTGCTGCACCACCGCTGCTTGACCCAAATGTACCAAACCATGCTTGTTGAAAAACAACTACTGATTTACGCATTCCTTCTAGTGATTCTGATACTCCCCTGAATAAAGTTTTTATTCTACCAAATTGTTCTTTTGTACTTTCTACCTTGCCCACTAACTCTTTCATTAGGGTACTGGTGCTCTGAGAAGCTAATCCAATCTTCTGTAGAGCATCTCTGAAACGGACCATAAAGATGGTGCTGCGTTTCGTTCCTTCTGAAACACCCCGAAATAAGGCCACCTGTTCTTTAAAGGCAGACCCCACAGATCCTACAGCTATGCGAACTTGCGTGAATGCCTCTACAACCCTATTACCTATCAAGATAGATAGTTCTTTCGTCCTCTCAATAGTGGGTATTATACTCTTCTCAAAACTTAAGATAGCCGCCGTAGCATTTTGTATCCTACCTGCCATTGTATCTATGGCTTGGATAGTACCCAAAGCAACTAATGCTGCACCCATTGCAGATAAAGCACTTTCTGCCCCAATGGTTCGCTCCTTAACCCGCTGCATTTTACCAGAAGTCCTGTCAAGCTGTGCGCCTAGTCTGGTCATGGCTTTGTCTGATTTTTTTACTTCTTTATTTAACTTGCCAATTTCCGCTGTGGGTACTTTCTTAACAGCTGTAGCAATAGACTTAAACTCTTTCTCAAGCTTCTTAAGCTCTTTCTCAATCTCTTTAGTTTGTTTGGTGTTGCGCCTTAGACTATCAGTAAGATTATCTACCTTGCCAGCCGCCTGGTTGGTATTAATATCAATATTTACTAATAAATCTTCAGACATTTAGCGTTTCCCACGTGGAGACTTAGGGGCATTCTGCGTAGACTTATTATCAGCGCCATCCCCCATTATCATTTGAGCCTTTTGCATGAACTTGCTTGTGTCATATGCAGGTAAAAACCAGGATAATAGATGAATAAACCATCGGGGCTGACGTGATATTCCGCCATCCGTAAGCATTGCTCCTGTCTCACATGCAACTATTAGAGTGTTAAACAAAAAAATAGCCTCACTGTCTCTTGTTACCTTTGCAGGACAAAATCCAAAGAGGCTACCGCCTTCATGTATGCGTATTGGGAAGATGTTACTGTCTTCAGCTGTGAAGTCGTACCTATCTTCCCAACAGCGGCGTTTGTCTTGAACAACCTGGGGGCATTTGGCGCAATTGAAGTTACGCCCTTTTTTGGCTAGTGCAGTATGGTTCGCAAACTGCAATTCAAGAAGTGCTCCTAACTTTTTTTTGGAACATCTTCCTCGCCATCACCACCAGCATTGCGCCTTGCGTTATAAAGATCCATAAGAACGCCACGGTTATATAAGAAGTTGATTACCTTCTTATCCACGTAGCCATCACTTTTGTCTTTAATATACGCACTACTATTCGGCCCATCGATACCTTGGAGCGCACATCTGACTTCATCCATAATGAAGCTGATATTCACTTGTGGCTTGTTGTTCTCCCCTACCGTGACTTGGCTATTCATAACCAGTTTGCTGTCACGGTAGGGTAGTGTTTTCAACAATACAAAGCGCGTAGGCTCCACACCGTCAACAAAGGTAAGATGGGACTCATTAAGGGATTCCGAATACTTCTCATAAGCTTCTTCAGAAGTACCCTTAATTGCTGAGTCCTTACTTACAATCACCGATACGGTAGCTTCGGTATCTAGATCAAATTCAAACGCCATAACGTAGCCTCTTCTTTAGTGTTACCAATTTCCCTATAGGAAACTTACGGTAACTTCATCAGCGGCGTCAAGCGTTGTTTGATATGCATTTCCTGTAAATGAGACTGGAATAGTGCCAGTATCAGGTACGGAAATCTCAGGAACAGGAAAAATAGACTTAGGTACAGTGATCTGCATGTGCCGACCAGTAGCATCACCCAAGATTAAGGTAATGTCTTCACCTACGAAGTCCCGAATACGGTTTAAGAACTCAACTAAGTCATGATTTAAGTTAAGTTCAAGCCCTAATTCAGCTGTGAATCGACCGCCTGGGGTAAACAAGCGCCCACCAAGTCCTTCTTCGCCGTAGCAGAAGTCTTGAGCTTCGTGATTGTTGACCATGTTTAGTGTTGCTGAACGAACACAATCAGCACTACCAAGGCCAACAATAGTGATTGATCCCTGAAGACCAGTCTGTGGATCATTAATAGCAACATGCGGCTCCTCTGGCTCATAATAAGCAAGGTAGGTGTCTGTGCCCGCTCCTACAATAGCAGCACCATCAAGGGTAACTGCTGGACCAGTAACAGATGTAACCAATCTAGGGGTTGTATCTGTACTCTCCAAGCGAGTAACGCCATCAGCGTCAAGGATCATGACTAATGCGCCTACTGGGAAGCGATCGCCCTCACCAGCACCTACAGTAAAAACATTTCCACCAGAGTTATCAATAGTGGAATTACCGATACCAACAGTGTAGGCAGTCTTAGCCATACCCGCCCACTCACTTTGAGCTTGGCCATCACCAGGAAAAGAAGCGTTATTAGATTCAACAAATGCACCTGGGGATTGGATCGCCCACAAGTCACCATTCTCATAAATGGACATAGTAACAGTAGGAGGATCTTCAGAAGTATAAACTAATGTAGAGCCAGCAGTAGCTTCTTTACCCATTAGGGCTTTCCAAAGAAGCCGCATAGCGGGATCGATCTCAGCCAAGGATACCGCACCTAGGGTTGTATCGATGTTAAAGAAGGTAGGAAGCGACCATTCAGTATTGGTCTTCTGCTTAATGATGTTTGTGTGGTGTCGTCCCGATCTGTGGGGCGAACTTTCGATTGGCTGAGAGAAGTTTACTGATCCTCCCGGCAGGGTAAACAAAAAGTCAGCAGCTAATGGAACTGCCAACACACCCCTTGTACCTTCTTCCTTGAGAAAAAACTTTTGCTCTAGCGCAATCGCATCATTAGGCGAAGCGTAGATCGTCGCGAAATTCTTGGTCATTTTAAATCCTCCTAATGACGCAAATTAACAAGTTCCCACTAATTCATCATAATACTGAACAATAATATCCAACCTTGCAATGTAATAGGGCTTTAGAAAGTGAAGATCACTAATATTACCAACATAAACCATATGGATTACGCCGGGGATATCTAAGTTAGGGCGGGCGAATAATGTCAATTGTATCTCGCGCCTCTTTTCAAACAGATCTTTCTGTATAACTACACCAGCGATATCACTCTTCATGATAAGCTCTAGGGACATAGCCCAATCTACCCGAACCCTACGGTTCTCATGCTTGATTATCTGCCCATTGTCCCATATCTGTACGGCAGGTAACTCAGTTTCTTGGAAGTCATCAAATGATATCTTAACTTCATCAAAGGCTACTGTAGTAATGCCAGGTACAGCCGCAACTTTTGCAACAATTGCGTCAACAATGGCACTTTCAATACTCAAGCTAATGAATCCCGTAAAAATGTTTTAAATATTTCTATGATTCTTTGTCTATGTGTCTCGACCGCTGGCCTTAAGAATGGCCTAGCAGAGAAAGTATTGCCTCGGATAACACCCTTGGACACGCGATCCCTTCTCAATTTACCTGTGCGCCTAAGACTTGCGAACATTGCCCGCCGTTGGTTATCAGTAAATGGCCCACCAAACTCATTCTGAGCAGCGTAGGGCACCCCGAACGAGCCCACGCGCACACCCACAGTATCCCCGCGCTGATATAGCTCATGGCGAATGGAGTTTATGAGCCTACCAGTATCCACAATTTGCTTTCTTCGGATATTAAACTTCATTTCAGTTTCTAATAGTATACCAATTCTCAACAAAGTTTCTCGTAGCTCCAGGCTGTCGGGGTTTAGCTTCCTGACTCGCATAAGTATGCGCCGCTCGATCTCATTTCCCAAGTTTTTTAATAATACTTTAGCCATTTTGTATCGCTATGTTCCCGTTTGCAAATTCTGCCCTGGTGTATCTTCCTATTGTATCCTGAATCCATAGGGGAAGTGACTCAAGATATGTAATATTCTCTTGGTTCTTGCCCTTCTGCACTGTACCTACACGCCTGTCTTGGCGAATATCGTATAGAAAATCCATTAAAAACAGGCAAGCTTCCTCTAGATCCGATGGTACTGTGGCATAGCCAGCATCGTATACAATTTTTAGATTCATCTTGCCATTAGGAAAGATCTTACCACTCTTGAGTACAATACCAATGCCCTCGCCCCTACTGGTAGTCTCGATCCTGTAGTCGGAGGAGGGGATTATCTTAGTAGTATCGGTGAAGTCTGAGTCACAGTCTTCCCAAAGCTCAGTAATAGATGTTACTGGCCATTGGGGTACTAGGATACGATCATTTCTTCTACCCGATTGAATGTCTACTAACCCGGTTCGAGACTTCAGCATTCGGTCTGTAAGCCTCTCAAGCATGTCTGTAGCCGCATTTATATGACGCTTGATCCGCTCGTCCGAAGTAATAACAGCATCGGGTATACCCAAATGATCCTTGGCCATATCGAAAGTAGTCAAGGCATAGGGTAATAAAGTTACACTGATAGCCATCTAAAAGACTCCTACTTGGTAAAAGAAGAACTCATGCTCTTGTTTTTACCCTTACCAAAAGCACTTTTGGTTTCTACTACTTCGTCTTCTTTAGCTTTAGCACCTACCACTGGAGTTGAAGACCCAACCATAAACATACCAGTAGGGCTTTTTTTCAATAAATCGGCCCCCACTATATCGGAAACTTCATGCTCTTGACCGTTAGTTGTCCATCGTGCTTTACCATCTGCACTTGTTACTGTTCTTCCCCTTAGTTCTACCGCTTTAATCTTCATGTGTGCCCCTCCTAAAATGTTAACTCTTAATAGAATCAAGCAAGTCTTGATAATCTAAATCCGAAGCTCCCGCATCGTTGGCTAATTTTGTAAGAAGCGCCCGCACAACAGCTTCCAACTTATTTATCTTATTGCCGCCACTTTCGTTTAAGCTTGTTTTAGGAGGCTCTGCTATTCTGTTTGCCATTTTCCAAATCCTTCCGTGAATTGAAAATTAATTCTTAAAAAGTGGCAGTAGGTTGCCAGCCGCAATATGTAAATACTTAGTTGTTGAAATCACGCTTTGCGCGGTCATCTAAAACTAGATATTTTGACTACTACTCCATCACAGCAGATGCAGAACCTTGTCCTGAGCCTGAAAAACTGAAATAATTACCGGGATGAAGTGCAGGTATTTCAA
>Ga0307379_10003239_pt1 | contig 23773 bp, 20 predicted proteins | sample UN2MG_FD_202237 | JGI IMG/M metagenome (GOLD analysis project Ga0307379, IMG submission 202237) | Soil microbial communities from Risofladan, Vaasa, Finland - UN-2 | ecosystem: Environmental > Terrestrial > Soil > Coastal area > Acid sulfate soil | place: Finland: Risofladan, Vaasa | collected... | reverse complement strand
TTCCTTGAGTCTTTCGCTCTCTTTCATTCTTAAAATAGGTGTCTAGCATTGCTTTATCTCCCAATTTTTCCTGAATTATTCATAAAAGTTGCTGACAAATATGTATAAAACCATTACTAAAAAAAAATCAATATCTTATTGTTAGCATCTTTTACCCTTTGGGCGCCGACCCAACCTACCCACCAATCTCACAGCATCGGCTTCGTTGTAGCTCACGTCAGGCGGTAGTCCACTACAGCTTCATGAGCCACTTCCTCGCCGCCACCTTAATGTTGGGGTGGGGCGGGTTGGCCGTGAATAATCCATCTTTATCCTGAATTATTCATAAAAAATGTCGATATTAATCAGAGCAGATAATATATACCAGAATACACTCCGAGTTCAAATATCCCCGCGTAAACATCAATTACACAAGTCAAATCGGATTACAAAATCCGAAGAACAGGTCATTTTTTTTATGATTTTTGCTCTGGATAAAATCATGTGGATAAAGAATAAATATTTATTTGAGGAAGTGAGTTGATTTTAAGTTTAAAAAGTTATAATATTTTTCTTCATTTTATATTCTATATGGAGGAATAATTATATGGATAACGCCATCACCGATCGAGCGAAAGAACACTTCAACGAGATTGTCGTCGAACAACTCGCCCGTGTCGAACGTATGAAAGAGTCAGTTGAATGGATTGATTTCACTCAAGTCAAGCCCATCATTATCGGAATCCTCGGTGGGGACGGGATAGGCCCCTTTATCGCAGCCGAATCTCGGAAAATCATGAAATTCCTGCTCAAAGAAGAGATCGACAGTGGAAAGATCGAGATCCGCGACATCGAGGGCCTCACCATCGAAAATCGTTCAGCTCACAACAAATCGATCCCTGATGATGTTCTCGAAGAGATAAAGAAATGTCATGTCACTCTCAAGGGCCCTACCACAACCCCTAGAAAAGGCGATCCCTGGCCAAACATCGAAAGCTGCAACGTCGCCATGCGCAGATACCTGGACCTGTTCGCTAATGTCAGACCTGTGCGAGTGCCAAAGCTGGGTATCGACTGGATGTTTTTCCGGGAAAACACAGAAGGTGCCTACATCATGGGAAGCCGTGGTATCCAGGTGACCGACGACCTCGCTATAGATTTCACGGTGACCACTAAGCAGGGAGCGGAACGGATCATCCGCTTGGCCTTTGAATACGCTAAAAAGAACAATATCAACAAAGTCACCCTGGTGACAAAGGCCAACGTGATCAAGACTACGGATGGACTGTTCCTGGATACAGGTTATCGAATTGCGAAAGAGTACCCCGACATCGAATGTGACGACTGGTACATCGATATCATGACCGCCAAGCTGATTGATGAGAAACGCCGCAGACAGTTTAAGGTTATGGTTCTGCCCAACCTCTATGGTGACATTCTGACAGATGAAGCTGCCGAATTCCAAGGAGGAGTCGGGACAGCGGGAAGCGCCAACATCGGCAAGCGCTATTCCATGTTCGAGGCCATCCATGGGTCTGCTCCCCGTATGGTCAAAGAGGGGCGTGCCAAGTATGCTGATCCCGGAAGTATGATCAAAGCGGCATCGCTGCTGATCGACCATCTCGGCTACTCGGATAGAAATAAAAAGCTGGAAATGGCTATCGATATTTGTGGCAATTTCGAGAAGAAGATGGTCACCACTGGTCGGGATAACGGAGCAACAGGCGCGGAGTACGCTCAGTATCTCATGGACACCATAGTCGACCCCAGATTGGAAGAACGCTGGAAAGAATACACGGAGCAGGAGCAGGAATAATTCCCACTGTTGAAGGACCGGACCATAATAAATCAGATCGGATTCGTTCACAATATCCGGAACATTTGTCCCACAAACGAGCCGGAGAAAATCAATAATAGTTCAATAATAAAAGGAGGTTAGTATGAGAAAAAAAATCGCACTTATCGGCGGAGGCCAGATCGGCCAGATCCTAGCCATGCTTGCCGCCCAGAAGGAAATGGGAGACATCGTTGTCCTGGATATTCCAGACTACGTAAACCCGGTAAAGGGCAAAGCATTGGATCTCATGGAGATGGCTCCTCATGGCAACTATGACGCAAACATCACTGGCACCTCGGACTACAAAGATATCCAAGGTTCCGATGTGGTCATTATCACTGCAGGGAAACCCCGCCAGGCTGGTATGACCCGAGAAGATCTTCTCAGCACGAACATCCAGATCATCACTGATGTCGCCAAAGGTGTCAAAGAGAATGCTCCTGATGCCTTCTGCATCGTCCTCACCAACCCTCTAGATGCGATGGTGTACACATTCCATAAGCTCACGGGTTTTCCCAAAAACCAAGTCATCGGTATGGCCGGCACACTGGATACAGCACGCTATCGAGCGTTCCTCTCCATGGAGCTGGGAGTATCAGTGACTGACATTGCAGGCACAGTTCTCGGCGGCCACGGCCCCACAATGGTGCCGCTTCCGCGTCTGACGACCATAGGCGGCGTTCCTCTGATGGAGATCGCCGATCAAGCCCTCATCGACCGCGTTGTCGACAGAACCCGTAAAGCGGGTACAGAAATCGTTCAGCTCTTCGGTAAAGGCTCAGCCTTCTTCAGCCCGGCTTGGAGTGCCATCGTTATCGCTGAGTCCTACCTTAAGGACAAGAAGCGAGTTCTCCCCTGCGCAGCACTTTGCGAGGGTGAGTATGGAGTCAACGGACTTTTCATCGGCGTTCCCTGTCTCATCACAGCAAAAGGAATGGAGAAAATCTTCGAGATCACACTCACGGATGATGAAAAAGAAAGGCTCGCAACAACGATGGGTGCGGTCCAGAAGACTGTGGATGAGTGTGACACATTTATGTCCTGATATTTGCGCACACTAGACCAAAAAGAGATATAAAAAAATGGCCGAACACAGAATCACAACACCGGTCTCTGATGAAGTCATAGAGAAACTCCGAACAGGCGACAGGGTGTACATCACAGGTTCTCTGTATACCGGAAGGGATTCCGCGCACAAAAAACTGATTGACCTAGTAAATGAGGGCAAAGAACTCCCCATCGACGTCAAAGGACAATTCATCTACTACGTCGGTCCGACACCAGCACGACCCGGAAATCCCATCGGATCCGCTGGACCAACGACGAGCTACCGGATGGATTCATACGCCCCCACTCTCCACAAGCTGGGTCTTAAGGGAACGATCGGAAAAGGCGCACGGAATGACGAAGTCAAAGAATCCCTGAAAAAATACAAGGGCGTCTATCTGGCAGCTGTCGGAGGAGCGGGAGCTCTCATTTCCAAGAGTATCGTCAGTGCAGAAGTCATCGCCTACCCTGAACTCGGGCCTGAAGCTATCCGCAAAGTTGATGTGAAAGATTTTCCCTGTATCGTGATCAACGACATGTACGGAGGCGACCTCTACCAAGAAGGAAAAGAACAGTACCAGATCAAATCGTAGAGAACAGAAGATAGAATTATTAACACAAAACAGTAGATCGGAATATTCGGAAGTCCTAAAAGGGAAAGAAACTCACACTCTGTTGGTGTGAATTTCCTGGGGTTTTCTTTATGACTTCCGGATTCTGAGTTCCCAAATTTATATATATAAAGGACCAAGTTGATGAAAATTCATGAGTATCAAGCAAAAAGTATCCTCAGCCAATACGGTGTTCGGATTCCTAAGGGTGAAGTGGCTGAAACAGCGGAAAAAGCGTATGAAATTGCCAAGGAAATAGGACCCAGGGTTGTTGTCAAAGCCCAAATCCACGCCGGCGGCAGAGGGAAAGGCGGCGGCGTCAAGTTAGCAAACACCCCAGAAGAAGCCCAGGAAAGAGCCCAAGAGATCATCGGAATGAACCTCGTCACCCATCAAACCGGACCCGAGGGTAAAATCGTCAAGAGAATTCTTGTCGAAGAAGCCCTGGACATCGCCAAAGAGCTCTATATCGGGATAGTGATCGACAGGGCTAAAGAAGCGCCTGTGGTGATGGCCTCGTCAGAGGGCGGAATGGAGATCGAGAAAGTCGCCGCTGAAACGCCCGAACTCATTTTCAAGGAATACATCAATCCGGGGACAGGCTTTCTGCCCTTTCAGGCGCGGAAACTCGCCTTTCAGCTTGGTCTTGAAGGAAACACGTTCAAGCAAGCCGTCAAGTTTCTCTTGGCCCTCTACAAGGCTTTTGAATCCACGGATGCGTCACTGGCGGAGATCAATCCTCTCCTGATCACATCACAGGGAGATGTGTTGGCGCTTGACGCTAAGATGAACTTCGATGACAATGCCCTGGTTCGCCACCCTAACATCAAGGAAATGCGCGACCTCGATGAGGAAGACCCTCTGGAAGTCGAGGCATCCAAATTCGGTCTGAACTACATCAAGCTCGACGGGAATGTCGGATGTATGGTCAATGGCGCAGGTTTAGCCATGGCCACCATGGACATCATCATGTATTCGGGTGGGATGCCCGCTAACTTCCTCGATGTGGGAGGCGGCGTCTCAGAAGAAGCCGTAAAAAATGCATTCAAGATCCTCACTTCCGATAAGGACGTCAAAGCAGCCTTGATTAACATCTTCGGTGGTATAGTGCGCTGCGACCTCGTCGCAAATGGAATTGTCAAAGCGGCAAAAGAACTGGAACTCAAAATACCGATGGTTGTGCGCCTTGAAGGCACAAATGTGGATCAAGGGAAAAAGATCCTGGATGAATCAGGTCTTGCCTTTTTCTCGGCCTCGAGCATGAAGGAAGCGGCTGAAAAAATCGTGCCACTTGCTAGCGAATAGGAAAGGAGTCGAAGATGAGCATATTAGTCGATGAAAATACAAGGGTTGTCGTCCAGGGAATCACAGGAGGAGAGGGAACATTTCACACGGAGAGGATGCTAGAGTACGGAACAAAAGTCGTGGCTGGTGTGACTCCAGGAAAAGGTGGGCAGACACATCTTGATGTCCCTGTTTTCAACACGGTTGCCGACGCTGTCGCGCAAGAAGGCGCAAACGCAGCGGCCATCTTTGTTCCACCTCTTTTTGCAGCCGATGCTGTCATGGAGGCAGCCGCAGCTGGTGTTGATCTTGTCGTGTGCATCACCGAAGGGATCCCCACCTTTGACATGATCAAGGTCAAACGATTCCTCAAAGAGAAAGACTGCCATATGATCGGTCCGAACACACCGGGAATTATTTCCCCGGGAAAATGCAAGATCGGCATCATGCCGGGGCATATCCACACACCTGGTTCCATAGGAATTATCTCTCGATCCGGAACTCTCACCTATGAGGCTGTCCAGCAGGTATCGCTTCAAGGGTATGGTCAGTCCACAGCCATCGGGATCGGTGGTGATCCGATCGTGGGATTAAAATTTATCGAGCTGCTGCAGATGTTCAAAGAGGACAAAGACACGGAAGCTGTGGTACTCATCGGTGAGATCGGTGGCACTGCCGAAGAAGAAGCTGCAGAATACATCAAGCAAGAATTCCCTAAACCTGTCGTGAGCTTTATCGCAGGCCAGACCGCACCTCCAGGCAGACGCATGGGACATGCCGGAGCGATCATTGCAGGAGGCAAAGGGACTGCGAAGGAGAAGATGGAAGCTCTTGAAGCAGCAGGAGTCTACGTAGCTAAAAGCCCTGCAGACATGGGAGCCAATATCAAGGAAGCTTTGTCATGCTAGGCTCTCAGCGGTTCCAATTCTTATACGGAATAAGCGGCATTTCCTGTTTTGTTGTCACTCTGTAGAAGGGATAGATGTTCCCTTCTTCAAAAACCAGATTGAATTTCCAGTAGCGGATAAATCCGTACTGAGACTGGGGTTCGAGCAAACAGGGGATCAGGTTAGCTCCCGGTTGAGCGCAGGACACGTAAACATCACCCTTTTTTGCGATTATTTCGTGTGTTTTCTTGGACACATCGATCTTCATTGGGGGAATGTAATCATATTCGGCTGGAACTACCTCCCCTATCTGATAGGACTCGACTTCAAGACGAACATCCTTTGTGAATGATTGGACTTGGTTTCCATGGCGGAGAAGAGTCTCAAGCACGTCCTGGTGTTCAACAGGGATGATATAGCCAAGAGGCCGGCTTACACTGATAAGGGGTTCTACTTCCGGAAACCAATTTTTCACGACCTCCTCAACGACCTTGGTTTCACTGGGATATGGATAACGGTCGAGTTCAGATGACATCACCCTTTCTCCAGCTTTTTTATCCACATTCAAAATCCCCCGAACCGGGCTTCGTGACCGTTCGAATTTCTTTATGGACAGAGTTGGTTCCTGCGGATTCCTCGCATACTTCATCCGTAGATGGATGAGGTCCTCATCCGAAAACTTTTTGGCTTTATCCAGGAGTTCTGCGCGAAGACTCCGCACGAGCGCTAAAATCTCTCTGCCATGAAGAGCGACGCTCTCAGCGAGATACCGGATCCCGAAGTACTGATAACGGGTTCTATCTTTGAGTGTTGCGATATCATGTCTGGAAGCACTCTCTTGGATGAAGGAAAGGGTTTCATAGATACCGGAGCTGTTCCTGCCGTCGTTGAGGTCTGTTGTGCTGTAGCGCTTCATCTCCTCTCTTCCCTCTAAATCCTCTGTCCGATAGGTCACGCCCGCCGAGGAATCAATGCCCATCTCCTGAGTGATCAGATATTCATGATAAGTAATCCTTTTTTTGTTGAGTTTTTCTTTCACTTCTGCAAGGATTTTTTCCCGTGAAAACGCCTCAAGTGATTTATGAATGTTGACGTTGGACACACAACCGATACTGACCCTGTAAAAATCATCCCCCTTCTCATGGACATCCATGGTGACTTCGGGCATCCAGAGACGGAATACACGGTTGATCGTCTCTGTCTCCGGTGCTTCCAGTTTAACATGATCGCGGTTCAGGTCCAGGTTCTGCTCGTTACGGCGTTGGTCGAACCAATTCCCATAGGGATTAGACTGGGGCAGGATCAGAAAGTTGACCTTTTTGAGAAGAGGGTTCAATTCTCCTACAGCCAGGTCTCTGATAAGCCACAAGAGTGCTTCCTTAGCCGACTGTTCGTTGCCGTGTTTGGCCGCCACTAGATAAAATGTGGGCTTTTCCCTGTTGAGCCTTTGGGGACATTCAGCACCCTCCTCTGTCAGAATACAAAGATAGAGGTCCTTTGCCTCATATTTCTCTGTCCCCAAAGATCTTCCGACGATCTGAACGGTCAATTCTTCGGAAAGAGAATCGAGGAGACTTAAAAAGTGGCTGATCTGCTCATACTGGCTGTATTGCCCGTAGTTCACTTCCTCTGCTGGTGTTTTGACAACACTCTCGCCCCGGGCCAACCCCATAAAGAATATCAAGGAAACTACAAGCTTTAAGGATTTTGATTGCATGCTACCTCCTTTTTCTCAGTTGAATTATTCTCATTGTCTTGAGGAAGGGATTTTAAGACCACCTCAAGTTCCTTGGCTTCGCGAAGGAGTCGAAACGTCACTTCATCTTTCCACTGAAATTTTGCCAGATAGATCCTTAGGTCATTGATCTCAGTGAATTTCTTTCCATCCACAGAAAGGACGATATCGCCTTTGGCAAAATCTACACCCTAGCCATGCTTGTGGCCACAAACAAGATAAAAAGAAGACAAATCGTCAAACAGAATCCGTTACTGTTTTTTGTGTTTCTTGTCATAGAGCAGTTGACCCCCTGTTCCCACGTTCTCTGGTTGGTTCTCACGAATTAGAACATGGATTTTCTCTATCGGCAAATGGTAAGCCTTGACAGCGGCCTCGCTCAACTCTTTTACCAAATGCCTTTTAACCTCCAGGTCTTTGATTGGAGGACCTTCAATCATAATGGTAGGCATCTTAAAACCTCCTCATTTATAAGAAAAACATTATTTACACAGGGAAAATATTGACGCTATACCAATTCAATTCAAGTTGAACACATTTGCTAAATTTTCAGACTTAACAAAAACGGAATTAGCGGCTGGACAACAAACTCCAGGCCGAGCGCATTTATTCTTCTTCAGGTCTAACCCGGCCTTCTTTTATGGCTTCGTCAATGATTTTTTGCTGCAAGTGACCAGGAACTTCTTCAAAATTTGCGAATTCCATGAGAAAGGACCCTCGCCCTCCCGTAATGGAGGTGAGCGTCGGTTCAAAATCCAGCATCTCAGCCATAGGGACACTGGCCTTTATGATTCTCATGGTCCCCTTTTGCTCCATGCCCTGCACCTTTCCTCTTCGTCCGTTGAGACTTCCCATGATATCACCCATAAAAGTATCAGGCGTAAATACTTCCACACTCATTATGGGCTCTAGAAGGGTTGGTTTAGCCTCTTTTACGCCTTTTTTGAAAGCCATCGAAGCTGCGATCTTGAATGCGATATCTGAAGAATCCACATCATGATAGGATCCATCATAAAGAATGACTTTGAAATTGACAGTCGGATACCCTGCAACCACTCCCTTTTTCCGCGCCTCTTGGATTCCTTTTTCGATGGAGGGAATATAGTTCTTTGGGATGGAACCCCCATAAATCTTGTCCTCGAACTCGAAATCTTTTCCTCTGCCGAGGGGCTCCAATTTGATATACACATCCCCATACTGACCCCGTCCGCCCGTCTGTTTCTTGTACTTGCCCTGGACATCCGATTTTCCTTTGATGGTCTCTTTATAAGGAATTTTAGGGGGCTTTAGCGCAACCTCGACATTGAACCGATTTTTTAGCCGTTTGGTGATGATCTCCACATGGAGCTGGCCGTTTCCCGCGATGATCAATTCGTTGGTTTCGGGATCTCGTGTTATTCTTGCCGTGGGATCCTCTTCCGTTATGCGATGGATGGCCTGGGAGATCCGGTCTTCATCCGCTCGAGTTTTAGGTTGTATAGCAAAAGAGATCGAAGGCTCAGGAAAATGAATCACTGGGAAGAGCACTCCACCGCCCTTCAAACTGAGTGTATCACCGGTGGATGTGTGCTTCAGTTTTGCAGTGGCGATGATGTCTCCAACCTTGCACTGGCCAGCAGGCACCTGCTCTTTCCCCTGGAGAAAGAATAGCCCGCTGAGTTTTTCATCTTTTTGTTTCGTAGTGTTTGTGACTGTGGCGTCGGGAGACACTTTGCCGGAGAATATCCTAATCATGGAGATCCTGCCCGTGTAGGGATCTGAGATCGTCTTGAAGACCAGCGCAGAAAATGGTTCCTCTTCTTTAGCCTGAACGGAACCTTCCTCACACTTTATTTCTTCTCTCTCAAGAGGGGAGGGAAAAAAATTGATAACACCATCAAGGATAGGCTGTGCACCGACATTCAAAAGAGCCGATGACACAAAGACTGGATACAATTCTCGTTTAAGGATACTTTTTCGTAATCCAGCGATCAGGTCTTCGGTCGAAAGTTCTCCGGCCTCGAAGTATTTCTCCATCAGCTCTTCATCGTTTTCTGCCACCATTTCCGTCAACGCTTCGATCCTCTTTTCGGATTCATCTTTAAGTTCTTCTGGGATATCAGCTTCTTTAAACTTTCCACTTTCGTTTGTCTCGAAAATGTAGGCTTTTTTACCGATCAAGTCGACAACACCAGAAAAGCCTGTCTCCTCCCCGATAGGGAGTTGAACAAGGATAGCTTGCCGCCCGAAAAACTGTTGGATGGATTCCATAGCCTGTTTATAATTGGAATTTTCCCTGTCCAGTTTGTTGATGATGAGGAGACGAGGGAGTTTAAATTCCTCGAGCATGGCCCACACTTTTTCTGTGCCGACTTCCACACCTTCCAGGGCCCCCACCATGACAATTCCCGCATCGACAGCTCTTAAACTGGCCCTTGTGTCCCAGAGAAAATTTGTGTAACCGGGGCAGTCGATGATAGTGATCTTATGGTTGTTCCATTCGAGGTAAGCAAGGGCTGAATTGATGGATATCTGTCTTTCGATCTCATCTGCGTCATAATCGGTGACAGTGTTCCCCTGATCCACTTTTGTCAGGCGTGAGGTTTCTCCTGTATCGAAGAGAAAGGCAGAAGTCAGGGATGTTTTTCCCGAGGACCCGTGCCCTGTGATCGCCACGTTTCGGATTTTATCACGAGAATAATCTTTCATCTTGATGCCTCCAATAAAGTTTCACTCTTTATATTTATTTGCTCAGCATTTGATTTTTCAATTAGAGCAACGGTTATATTACAATAAAATTTCCCTTCGACTCAAGATAATTTTCGTGACAGTAAGCACTCCTAAGACCGTGCTGGCATGAATTCACCAATTGGGACACTCAGATGTCATTCATCTCGGGGAGTCCACGGAAATTTTCTCTAGAAACTGATTGAGATCAAATGGTAAAGGTGATTGGAAAGACACTCTTTCGCCTGATGAGGGATGAGTGACGGCGAGACGATGCGCATGAAGAAAGAGATGAGGGCAACCGGATGTATCCTTCTTCCGGCCGTAGCGTGAATCTCCGACTACAGGATGTCCAGACGCGGCCAGGTGAACCCTTATCTGGTGAGTTCTCCCTGTGATCGGGCGGATCTCGAGAAGTGTGAATTCTCCGAGCGGTTTTTTCACTCTGTAGCGCGTCTCTGCGACCCGGGGTTTATTGGTCTTTACCGACATCCTCTCTCCATGTTTTGTGTGCCGGCCGATAGCCCAAGTGATCTTTCCCTCCTCCTGGGGCATCTTTCCCCACACAAGACTTATGTAGAGTTTCTCCACTTCCCGTGCCTTGAATTGCCGCTGTAATTCCTGGTACGCCATTTTTGTCCGGGCCACCAAGATAACACCCGAGGTCTCCTTGTCCAATCGATGCACGATCCCCGGTTTTTCCTTTGGTCCTACTCCTTCGATCTCTGGGAAACGGTATAGCAGGGCGTTTGCCAGAGTGTTCGTTTGTCTCCCTGCTCCGGGGTGGACAATCATGCCCGAGGATTTATCGATGACGACCAAATGTTCATCCTCATGGATCACGGTGAGCGGGATACTCTCTGGCGTTAAAAGATCCGCCTTTGGGAGGGTGTCATCGACCTCGATTCTCTCATCGACCTTTAACTTGTAGCTCGGTCGTTTCTGCGTTGCATCCACCAGGGCCCGACCTTCACCGATGAGTCGTTGGACCTGAGCACGGCTCCATCCATCGAGATTTTCAGCCAGGAAAAGGTCTAGCCTTTGATTCTCCCCAGATTCAGGGGTCACAACAAATTCTCTCATTATTCGCAGGCCGACGCCTATTATCTACGGCAACCTCGGCTAGAAACAATCCTCAGGCTTGAATCGCATTTTTCTTTTTCAACACCATGAATAAAAGAAGTCCGCCGATCAAGCCAAGAATGCAAAAGACTTGGGGATAACTCACGCTGAGATATGGGGAAGTATTATGGATCAAATAGGCCTTAACGGGATGATCCCCCCTGTAAAATTCAACGATATACCGGATGATGGAATAATTGATGATATACAGAGAGAAGATCTGTCCATCGAATCTTTTTCTCTTCAAAAAGAAAAACAGGACAAAAAAATTCAAGAAATTCAGGATTGCTTCATAAAGTTGTGTGGGATGGAGAGGGATTCCCTGGGTTATTCCGGTAAGCTCATGAGAATATTCGTTATGAAAATTCACTCCCCAAGGCATTGAGCAAACACGTCCATAACAGCAACCCGCAGAAAAACACCCAATACGGCCGAATCCGTGCCCCAGAGCCAAGGCGGGAACGACGAGATCGGCTGTTTGCCAGACGGGGATCTTGTTCTTGTGGAGATACCAGATGGCAAAAACAATACCGAATGCAAGGCCTCCCTGAAATACTCCTCCTGATCTAGCTAGACTAAACAGCTCTTTGGGGTATTTTGTGTAGTAGGAGAAATTGCCGATAAGAAGGATGATCTTGGCCCCGATCAAAGCGATAATGATCGTGTAAAAGGCCATATCTACGAGTTTTGAAGCATTCAGATCATACTTTTTTGCTTGAGTAAAAAGAAACCACAAGCCAAAAGCCACGCCTAGGGCCATCATAAAGCCATAGGTATGAATAGTGACAGGTCCGATTTTTACGAGGATGGGAAACATTTGTCTCCTTTCTTAAACAAGAAGATGTAGAGAAGCAGTATAGCTCCCACAGTAATGCAAGAATCAGCAATATTAAAAAAGGGCCAATGCCAGTCTTTAGCATAAAAATCCAGAAAATCGACGACAGCGCCTCTAAAGAGCCTGTCTGTGAGATTACCAAGAGCCCCGGCTAGGATGAGAGACAGAGAGATCTTCAGAAATCTCTCTGAGCTGGATGTCTTATAAAAATAGTAGACGACCAAACCCAGAGCCGCTATAGATGCCAGAGTCAAAAGGGCATAGATGAAGAAACTCTGGTTGGTCGAGAAAAAGCCAAAAATTGCACCTCTATTCTTGATATAGGTCAGGTTGAAGAATCCGGGGATCACAACTCTGCTTTCGTAAAGGTTAAGACTTGTTGAGACGATGGTTTTAGTCAGTTGATCGACAAATGACAATAAAAGAATGATCATAAAATAAAGGGAATTGTCTTTCATTGGTCTATTTCTCTAACGACATCTTCGCAGCGCTGGCAAAAAACAGGGAATTTTTCGTTGGTCCCCACATAAGGAGAGTAGTTCCAGCAGCGCTGGCATTTTCCTCCATCAGCTTTGGAAACTTGAATACCCAAATCCGTTTCAGAGTGAAACTCGAGTTCGACCGAAGAGACGATAAAGTTAGATGCCAATTCATCAGCATATTTATCTAAAATATGCTGAGAAGACGGAGGGACCTTGAGTATCACCCGCGCTTCCAAAGAGTTGCCGATAAGTTTTGATTCTCTGGCAAGCTCCAATTCCTTGAGAACGCTCTCCCTTATTCCTTTCAACTCCTTCCATTCTTGGAACAGATCTGTGCTGAGCCACTCTTTATCGAAGGCGGGGAATAGTTCCAAGTGGACGGATTCCTCTTTTCTTTGAAATGAGGGCATGACTTCCCATGCTTCCTCTGTGGTAAAGGGAAGCAGAGGGGCCATCAAAACAAGGGTGGTTTTCAGGAGCTCGAAGAGTGCTGTTTGCGCTGATTTTCTCACAAGTGAGTTTTTACCAGAACAATACAGCCTGTCCTTGATAACATCCAAGTAGTAAGCACTCAGATCGACAGTAAAAAAGTTATACATCCTGTGATAGATGATGTGATATTCATACTCCTCATATGCTTTGAGAATTTTTTTGCTCAATCGTGAACATTCTTCGAGGATCCATTTGTCGAAAGGAACCATATCCTCTGTTCGTACTGATTCTTTATCCGGCACAAAATCATTGAGGTTGCCGAGGATGAAACGCCAAGTGTTCCGAATTTTTCTGTACGCCTCAACGAGACGTTGCAAAGTCTCGCCGCCAAACCGAGCATCCTCCTTGAAGTTGAGCATCGCCACCCAGAGCCTTAGGATCTCGGCCCCATTCTCGGAGATGATCTCTTCGGGTTCGATAAAATTGCCCAGGGATTTGGACATCCCTTTCCCCTGCTCATCCAAGACAAACCCATGAGTGATACAGGTTTTATAAGGAGAAGCCCCTTTTACGGCAACACCAATGAGAAGAGAGCTGTTGAACCAACCCCTGTACTGGTCATGTCCTTCGATGTAGATATCCGCCGGCCAAGGCAGGTCGCTCCGTTTCCCAAGCACATTTTGACTTGCTCCGGATTCAAACCAGACATCGAGAATGTTATTTTCCTTCTTAAAGATCCCCGAGCCGCACTGCGGACATTTTGTTCCAGGGGGTAACAGTTCTTCTGCAGTTTTAATGAACCAAGCATTCGAGCCTTCCTCAGAAAAGACATCCGCGATCTTGAGAGACACATTCTCATCCGCGAGGATCGTGCTGCAGCTTTCGCAGTAAAATGCGGGAATCGGCACGCCCCATGAGCGCTGCCGTGAGATACACCAATCGGGCCGGGCCTCGACCATATTGGCGATCCTCTCCTCTCCCCATGGAGGGATCCAGTTAATCTTTTTGATCTCTTCAAGGGATCTCTCCCTCAACTTGTTCTCTTCCATAGAGATAAACCACTGGGAGGTTGCGCGAAAGATCACGGGATTCTTGCAGCGCCAGCAATGAGGGTAGGAGTGGACGATGTCTTCTGCCCGAGTCAATTTCTCTTCTTTCAGCAGATCGTCCATGATCGCCTGATTGGCCTCAAAAACATTCATTCCCTTGTATTCCTCGACCTTATTGATGAATCTCCCATCGCTGTCAACAGGATTATAGATATCCAACCCATAGGCCAGTCCTGTCAAATAGTCCTCATGACCATGCCCTGGTGCTGTGTGAACGGCTCCTGTTCCTTGATCGAGGGTCACATAGTCGGCCAGGACAAACAGTGATTCCCGGTCGATAAAAGGATGCCGGGCTTTCAGGCCCTCAACATCAACACCCAAAAAGGTAACCAAAACCTCGCTTTTGTCAAAGCCCAATTCCTCGGATATAACGGGAATCAGCCGTTTGGCTGCGATCAAAACTCCGCCATTGGTTTCGAATGCAGCGTATTCGAAATCCGGATGAAAGGCGATGGCCAGATTTGCAGGAAGTGTCCACGGAGTTGTTGTCCAGATTAGAACTGACACATTCTTCCCTTTTAGCTCGGGGAATTTCTTAGAGAGGTCAGAGATCATGGGGAACTTCACATAAATGGATGGGGACTTGCGGTCTTTGTATTCGATTTCAGCTTCGGCGAGTGCCGTTTTGCAGCTGATACACCAATAAACGGGTTTCTTTCCTTTATAGATATTCCCTGATGCGAAGAACGCTGCAAGGTGACGGATCACTTCACCCTCATATTCTGGATTCATTGTCAGATAGGGATTCTCCCATTCTCCGAAAACGCCCAGTCTCTTGAACTGGTCTCTTTGAATACCCACATATTGTAACGCATATTTTTTGCACTCTTCCCGGATTTCGATCAGAGACATATCCTTCTTTTTCTCACTGAGCTCCCGGTCCACTTTGATCTCAATGGGAAGACCATGACAATCCCAGCCGGGCACATAAGGAGCTTTGAATCCCTGCATGGTCTTAGACTTGATGATAAAATCTTTCAAGATCTTGTTCAGCGCAGTCCCAAGGTGAATGTTGCCGTTGGCATATGGAGGACCATCGTGAAGAACAAAGCTGGTGCCAAACTCACGCTTCTTCTGGATCTTGTGATACAGCTTTATTTCATCCCATTTCTTGATGATCTCAGGCTCCTTCTGGGCAAGTTTTGCCTTCATGGAAAAGGATGTTTTAGGTAGATTGAGCGTGTCTTTGATATTGTCACTGTCTTGCATCATTCACTCCAACAAGGGGCTTTTATTGTGCTATTATAGAGGAAGTTTCCCTAATTCTCCACAATAATTCGATTTTAGTTTTTTATAAAATGGGAGCCGCGGCTTACGGGGTTACCGAGCGCAGCATGGGTGATCAATTGAGCTACCTGAATCCCGTGTTTGAGTCCAACGACCTTAGGCTCCATCGTGGCTTCTCTGTAGAATTTTTCAATCCTATGACGGAGATAATCCAAATCCGCCTTCGCTCTTTCAAGGCGTTTTGAGGTCCGGATGATCCCAGCATAGTTCCACATCGTCGACTTGATGGACAACCAGTCCTGGTTGATCAGAGCTGGATCGATCTCTTCTTCCTTTTTCGGGTAATACCACTCATGGATGTCTGAGGGCTTATGGAAAGTTTCCGGATCAAATCGCGAGCCGATTCTCCTTGCCGCCCGAACACCCCAGACCAATCCTTCAAGAAGGGATGTCGAGGCAAGGCGGTTCGCCCCGTGGAGACCCGTACAGGAAACCTCGCCAACAGCGTAAAGTCCCTTGAGGGAGGACTCTCCCCAAACATCCACCATGATCCCCCCGCAACAATAATGAGCTGCGGGAACGACAGGAATAGGATTTTTTGTGATGTCGATGCCATATTCCAGGCACGTTTTATAAATGTTGGGAAATCTTTTTTTGATATCGACCTTCGTATAAGACGCTAAATCCAGGTAGACATAATTAGAATTGCTGTTGGTTATCTCTTCGTATATTGCACGGGTAACTTCATCACGGGGAGCCATATCCTTCATAGGGTGATTATCCATGAACGTACGGCATTGCTTAGTTTTTAAACGGGCTCCTTCTCCCCTGACTGTTTCGGATATAAGGAATCCGTCGGCATCCCTGTGAAATAAAGAAGTCGGATGAAATTGAATGTATTCCATGTTCACTAGCCTTGCACCAGCTCGGTAAGCCATGGCGTATCCATCCCCGATTGCTCCTTTAGGATTAGACGTATAGAGAAAAACAGCACCACAACCTCCTGTGGCGAGAATTGTGTAAGGCGAAAAAATAGTCTTCACCTTTTGCGTCTGATTATCCAAAACATAAACACCGATACATTGCGGTTCTCTGTAAAAAGATACAGGATTTTTGGAATGGTGGGGAACGGTCAGCAAGTCCACTGCTGTATGGTCAGCCAAGAATGTGACATTGGAATAAGACTGCAATGCTTGTATAAATCTCTCCTCGATGGTCCGACCTGTCGTATCCTTGATATGAAGGATTCTACGTCTTGTGTGTCCGGCCTCCTGGGCATAGTCGAGAACATCGGGCGAGCTTCGCGAAAACGGAATCTTCAACTCTTTTATCAAAATGCTGTCAACCAGGCTCTTTCCCTCCTCTGCAAGGATGTCCACAGCCTCTGGATTGTTGATGCCGTCACCTGTTTGGATGATATCATCCTTTAAAAGCTCAGGATTATCATTGGGACCGAGAGAGACGATCCCTCCCTGTGCATAATATGTGTTCGATTCTTGTGGTTCGGAATGTTTGGTGATAACGACAACACGGAGGCCGCATTTTGCCGCCTCCAAGGCTGCACTGGCTCCTGCAATCCCACAGCCAATCACTAGAACATCCGTTTTATTAATTAGTTCACTGTCCACTCTTCAAACCTCCTCTTTAGACATTCCTAAAAAAAATGCTCAGATCAAAGAAATTCCATGCTGATATCCAGAGATTGGTAGGAGTGCGTCAAGCCCCCGACAGAAATAAAATCAACCCCTGAGGATGCGATCTCTTTAAGTGTCGACAATTTGACATTCCCAGATGCCTCCAGCGGGACCCTTCCATCGACCCATTCCACAACCTCTCTCATTCTCTCAGGGGACATGTTATCCAACAAAATCATGTCTGCACCGGAGCGCACCGCATCTTTGACCTCTTCGAGCATCGTGGTCTCGACCTCGATCTTCATGTCTGGGCCGACCTTTTCTCTTGCCCTTTTCACAGCTTCTGAAATATTGCCCACGATCCTTAGATGGTTGTCCTTTATCAGTACCATATCCGATAGGTTGAGGCGGTGATTGGTCCCACCTCCCATCTTCACAGCATACTTTTCCAGACTTCGCAATGAAGGTGTTGTCTTCCTTGTATCCAGAATTTGTGTCTTGGATCCCTCTAAACTTTTGACAAATCTTTGGGTCAAGGTTGCGATCCCGGACATCCTCTGCAGAAAATTAAGGGCTGTCCGCTCTCCCTTTAAAAGGGAGACGGAAGGACCTTCAATTCGCGCTAGAGTATCTCCTGCCCTGATCGAGCTTCCGTCTTCGACTTTTTTAGCGAACACGACATGGGGATCGATTTTCCAAAATACACGGGCAGCCACATCAATTCCAGCAAGAATGCCATCCTCCTTAGCAAGAAAAATCGCTGTGGAGACAGATTCGGGGGAGACAAGACTTTCCGATGTGACATCCCCATCGGGCATATCTTCTTTTAATGCGGCCTCTATGATTGTGTCGATTTCAAGTGTCATGGGGAAAATTATAAGATTTTCCTCACAAACCGTCAATGGAAGACCTAGGCGTTCTCCAGTAAGATCGATTGACATTCTGAGGCAAGTGCTTGAAAATACAGGAAACACATGTCCAAGAAAAGGATCATATCACTCATCCTGTCCTTTTTGCTTTCTGTATTTCTACTAGGATTTTTATTGTCCCGCATCACCATCGATGATCTCATCCAAACCTTTTCCAACATCTTTTTTCCCGCACTCTTCGCTTTTGTGGCCATTTCTCTCATCGCATCGGTGCTGCGTGCTTGGCGCTACAAATGGCTCCTCAATCCCAACCCGATCAGCTTCGGAAACATACTGTTGGTCACATTCATACGCAATCTATTTGTGGATCTGTTGCCAGCAAGGATCGGCTCTCTCTCGTATGTGTATGTATTGAACAAAAGGCTCAAATATCCCTTCGAACAAGCGGCATCCACGTTTGTCGTCGCGTTTGTGTTTGATTTTCTCACGCTCAGTCCCTTTCTTATCCTTTCCATGCTCATTGTCGGACTCGGTGACACATCGGTATCTAACCTGCCACTGCTTATTCTGGCTTCTGTCTTTTTACTTCTCATATATCTTGTCTTGTATCAAATCATCCCCCTAACAAAGATATTTCTCAGGGTCTATGTGTTTCTTTTAAAATCGTTCAGACTCGAAACAAAAACATGGGCCGAGATTTCAAAAAACAAAATCCATCTCACAATCGATGGGCTGAGGCATATAAAGGACAGAAAGATCCAATGGCCGATCTTCTTTCTCTCGTTGCTCATACGAGCGGGGAAATACGGTTCTCTCTATTTCTTGCTCCTCTCACTTCTTCATAACCACGGTTTTTCTCTTGCGAATCTGAGTCTCTGGAAAACCATCTTGGGAATCACTGGCGCAGAATTGACAGGAGCACTGCCCATCAAGGGAATCGCTGGATTCGGGACATGGGAATCGGGATGGGCATTAACCTTTCAGTTGATGGACTTTGATCAAAAGATCGCCATCCTCTCGGGCATCGGAGTCCACTTGATAAGCAACCTCTTCGAATACTCCCTGGGAATAGTCAGTATCCTCATTCTCACTTTTCCTTTTTTGAATCGTAAAAAGAAAACGTAAAATGTTTTTTCAACAACACACATAACATTTTTCGTTCACCAATTGACGTCTCATGAAAGATATTGTGAATAAAAATGGATTTGCAGTTCATATTTTGATTTAATACACTTGGATTATTCACGAACCGAGGCCAACCCACCCCACCCTAACATTAAGGTGGAGGAAGTGGCTCATGAAGCTGTAGTGAACTACGGCGAGTGAGCTATAACGAAGCCGATGCTGTGAGATCGGTGGGTTAGGTTGGGTCGGCGCCCGAAGGGTAAAAAACGTCGATGAATAAAGAAAGATTCTTCTTGAAAAGATTTTTCAACAATGTCAGGATAAGTCCCTGAGATTGTTGGAATAAAATAATCATCGACGTTTTTTATGAATAGTTCAGGTACAATAATTTTGTAAGTAAATCTCAGGCTTTTTGGCTGTCGCGGGTGAGATATAAACCGTGGAGAATCCGAATTGAAACACTTGTCCTATGAAGATCATTTTCATCTTCAGGACTCAGACTTTCATAAAATCCTGGATGTCGCTCTCTCCCGGGGCGGCGATTTTGCAGAAATCTACCTCGAACACAGAGTTTTTAGTCTTATAAACATGGAAGAGGACATCATCAAGGAAACTTCAGAAAGCATCAACCTGGGTTTGGGGATCCGCGTGAACTCCGGCGACAAAACAGGCTACGCATACACGAACGACATCTCCATCGAAAAGATCAAGCGAGCCGCTCTCATGGCTGCCTCCATTTCCTCGGAGAGCTCGGCGAAAAATTCCGCTTCCCTTTCCCCTACCCCACTCCCTCATAATTTTTATCCGGTGCTCGATCCAGCCCATAAAAGATCTTTGCGGGACAAGATCTCCCTTGTTCGCCAAACCTATGACGCCGCTCAGAAATTCAACCCCAAAATCAAAAAAGTGAAGGCTTCGCTCATCGATCAGATCCAGCATGTGTGGATAATCAACTCAGAGGGACTGTCCGTATCAGAAGGAAGACCGCTCATCAAATTGGTCTGTCTCGCTGTCGCCGAACACTCAAATAAGCGAGAAGCGGGTTATTGCGGAGGGGGCGGCAGAGTCGGTTTGGAGTACTTTAAAAAAGTGTTCACCCCTAAAGAAATCGGTCAAGAAGCGGCCAAAGAATCCTTGCATCTCCTGGAGGCCATACTCCCTCCTGCCGGCGAGATGCCTGTTGTCCTAGCTCCCGGACACAGCGGTGTTCTGATCCATGAAGCAGTGGGGCATCTCCTCGAAGCAGATTTCAACCGGAAAAAAACATCCATATTCTGGGACAAAATGGGCACTCAAGTGGGCCTACCCAACTTGACGATCTACGATGATCCCACGTTACCCAACTTTCGAGGCTCCTACAACATGGACGACGAAGGCACGATCCCCAAAAAGACTCCCCTCATTGTAAATGGGAAACTCGTCGGTCTACTTCAGGATAGGCTTTCCTCAAGACTTATGGGTTTACCTCTGACCGGACATGGGCGGAGACAGGATTTCACCTGTATTCCCATTCCGAGGATGAGCAACACCTACATAGACAAGGGAGAATATGATCCAGAGGAGATCGTTAAATCCGTGGACAAAGGCTTCTACGCCCAGAAATACCAGGGAGGACAAGTGGAGGACTCGGGAAAATTCACATTCTCAGTGAGTTCGGGATTTCTCATCGAGGATGGACGTCTGACTTCTCCTGTCAAGCAGGCAACGCTTATTGGGACAAACATCGACATCCTCAATAAAATCGAAAAAGTGGGTGCAGACCTCCAATTCGGGTTTCAAACCGGAACCTGTGGAAAAGAGGGTCAAACTGTGCCCGTAACGGATGGGTGTCCCACACTTAAAATCTCACGAATGACGGTGGGTGGACAGTCATGACCAAGGCGAACGCGGATTCTCCGTTGAAGGTACTCGCTGAAAACCTAGTAATGTTCGGGAGATCACATGGTGCCGATCAAATCGAAGTCACTATACTGGAAGGCAATGAATTCTCGGTCGATGTGCGCCTGGGTCAAATCGAGAATCTTTGTGAAGCAGGAGCTCGAGGCTTGAGCCTCCGGGTCATCAAGGACCAGAGAACAGCCTATGCCTCCTCTTCTGACCTCGATAGGGTTCAGCTCGAAAATCTTGTCGAGAATGCCATCAGACGCGCCGAGCTGGCCAGCATCGATGAATGTGCCGGGCTTCCCCGGCTCGAGGAAAATCAAATAGAGACCTCTGCCCTTCTGCTTAATGATCCCGCGATTTCTGTCTTAGATCCCAAAGAAAAGATCGAATTGGCATTGGAGACGGAACGGATCGGACTGTCCGACAAGAGGATCACAAACTCCTATGGGGCAAGTTTTGAGACGCGAGTCATTCGAACGACTCTGGTCAATTCCTTCGGTTTTTCCCAGGAATATGAAGAGACATTCTGTTCTCTCAGGCTCGGGCTTCAGGCAGGAGAAACGGATAACAAAGTGGAGGGCTCCTGGTCTTCGGTCAAAAGGATCTTTAAAGATCTAGAAACGCCCGAAAAGATCGCGTCAACATGTGTAGAAAGAACTGTTCGTCAACTGAACGCTCGTAAGATCCAGACACAAGTAGCTCCTGTTGTTTTTGAGCCCCCGATGACATCCTGGCTGCTGAGCTTCCTATTTGCATGTGTCTCTGGAAGTGCCATCTACCAGAAAACCTCCTTCCTGGCGGATAGGCTGGGTGAAAAAGTCGCCGGTGAAGAGATTTATATCTCTGATGATGGCTTGATGCCGGGCATGCTGGGGACTACTCCGTTCGACTCGGAGGGAGTCTCCTCACAAAAAACAAAGATCCTTGATAAGGGAATTCTTAAAAATTATCTCTGCAATACTTATGCCGCTAGAAAACTCAAACTCCGGTCAACCGGGAATGCAGACGGTGGAGGCATCGGCCCACACAATTTTTATCTCCATGCAGGAACTCTCCCCCCTGAAAAGATCGTTTCGACATTGGATAGGGGGCTTATCCTCATCCGAACTTTAGGACATGGCCTCAATCCTATAAATGGTGATATATCCCGCGGAGCATTCGGTTTGTGGGTGGAAAAAGGAGAGATCGTCTATCCGGTCTCAGAGATCACAATCTCAGGAAACTTGGGACGCATCCTCAACTCCATCGAAAAGATCGGGAACGACGTGGAATTCAGGAGCTCTGTTGTTGGGCCGACCATCCAGATCAGTGAACTCACGATCGCTGGATCCTAGGGATATTTCTGTTTTTGATCTCCATAATCCTTTCACGGACATTCAGTGGAGAGGTTTTTTAATGTTCCCGGACTTCTTTCTTCGCTCGAAAAGCATTACGATGGAAAACATCTTTGAGTGCTCTTTTGGGAACATGGAACCGTCCCTGCTCATCCTTCCAGTACTTGACTGAGTCGGTCAATTCCTCGATCACAGACTCTTCGGCCGGATAACCGAGAGCCAGGACTGAATCAATCCGATAGTTGTCAGGCACGGATAATATCTGTCTCAACCTGTCCCGGTCGATGGAGAGAAGCCAACAGCTACCTACCCCCTCTTCCCAGGCAGTCAGGATCATGTTCTCCATGGCGGCCCCCACATCCCATTCGTAGCCCTGAGGGCGGATCTCCTTATTGACTAAAAAGATCACATAGGCTATGGGTTCTTGCCCGGAACTTGGATTTCCTTCCGGGGCTATGTAGGCGGCCCACTTCAAACAGGGAAAAACCAGCCGTTTGATCGCTGAATCATCGATCACAATAAACTCCAAAGGCTGGAGATTCGCCCCTGATGGTGCCAATCGTCCCGCGTTGACTAGATTTTCCAGGATCTCCTCGGAGATAGGTCGAGCCTGAAATTGGCGGATCGTCCTTCTCGATATGATCTTTTTATACACGCTCATTGTTTCCTCATACGAAAATCATCCCTGCGCAAGGATAGACTGGAGTTTTTTTGCATACTCACGGCTTTCTCGATCAGCGGTGATAAATTCGATCTGACCGGGTCCATTTCATTCCTCCCTATTTTAAAATGTCGCTCTCCGCACAGGATTCGATGTTTTCTAGTAAAAATTTACACCTGCAAACACAAACACGGAACAACTCAGAGCGATACATTCGTGCTATTTTAAGTAAATTTTGCCACCCAAAGAGAAAAATCTGTCTCTGTCATCTCACCCACAGAACGAGCCCATTCGTTTCCCCTGTGAAGGATCACGAATGTAGGAACTCCTTGAATCCCGAACGCTGCAGCCAGCTCCGGATGCTTTTCCACATTAATCCGAACAACCATCAGTTCCCCTTTCCTGCGCTCTGCCAGATTTAAAATAACAGAATACATCAGTTCGCAGGACATGCAGGACATTGAGAAAAAATCCACAAGTAAGGGAATCGCCGATTTTTGGAAAAGCACATATGCTTGATTGGGCTGAGGTTCGACTACTTCCCCTGGCGGGGGGAGCTCTTCCTTGCACTGGCCACACACGATCTTTTTTCTGCCTGTGGATTCAGGAACATTGTTCGTGATCCCGCAATTGAGACAGCTGACTTTTACTTTTTTTTCGGCTGCCAATATCTTCCTCCCCGATAGTCATAAAAACTGCTGGTATTTCCTCCCATTTGAATACGCCCAATGGAAGAAGCCAAAATATCACGGTGAATATAGCACAGGTTTTTCAACGAAACAAGCAGCAGCACATCCCAATGGACAGGTCACTCGCAAACCTTGCTTGAAAATATAAAAAAATGTAGCATATACCCAAAAATAATATTCAAAAATTATATAAAACACTAATACGTACGACTAATTTATTAATAATGGGAGAAGTATGTTGAATGACGAAGCAAAAGAAATGATCAGCCCCTCCAAAACTGAAA
>Ga0307379_10003238_pt1 | contig 23773 bp, 44 predicted proteins | sample UN2MG_FD_202237 | JGI IMG/M metagenome (GOLD analysis project Ga0307379, IMG submission 202237) | Soil microbial communities from Risofladan, Vaasa, Finland - UN-2 | ecosystem: Environmental > Terrestrial > Soil > Coastal area > Acid sulfate soil | place: Finland: Risofladan, Vaasa | collected... | reverse complement strand
GGGGATGGCGGGTATGCTGCATCGCGGCAGTATTTTGTTATGGTTTACGGTTGGTTAAGTAGATATGCCACACGATTACTGCGATGGGCAGCCAGATGAAATATATCGACATGAGAACGATATCGAGTGGGCCGTATGTTGTCACCATGAGTTAGGCACCCTTCCTTTCCCGTTGCACTCATCGCATTCGGTATCTCTGTTCCATATATCTTGTCTCACTCCTGTTGTGAAGCAGGCGGGGCATGGTTTAGTGGAGTTCTTCCACTCTGCGTGGCGGGCTTGACGGGCTATAAGCTCATCGAGTTCGACTTGTGCTTCGTTATATCGTAGGATGGCATCATAGCCGTGAGCCATCCATCGGTTTTCGTGGGATACTTCTACTGCGCCCACGACTAGATCGATTTGCTCTTGCGTTGCGACGATGCCTGCTTCGTCGAACGCTTGTCTGATTGTTTCTTCCCAATAGTCAGTTTGCATTTCGTTGCCTTTCGTGTGACGTTTGTATCTGGATTAGGATACTGGCGAACCATTCTATATCTCTGCTATGCTGCATCGCGGCAGTTACATTGGTATGTCATATTACGCTCCCGATGCTACTGCTACGCATAAGAAAAAGAGCATGAGCAGTCCAATCCCGATTAGGATAAGAAATATTCCATCTCCATCTTGCTTTTGCATTATGATTTCCTGACCTTAATTGATTCATGGCGGTCGATGATAACTTCAGTAAGGGCATCGTATTGTCTGGCTGATTGCACCAACCACAACATAACGAAGTGATCGCTTAAGATTTGCCTCCAGAACACTCTTTGTTCGTCCTCATTGTATTCGATGATATCGTTGACTTGGATGTCTTCGGCCCGCTTGTATGCCATATTGTACTCCTGTTCTTTTCGTATACTGGTTGTATCTTGTTTAGGGTACTATTGGTATACGGGATGTTTAGCGAATTTGATGTTCGATCTGGAGCCACCACATGAGTACGATGAACAGCATCGCGATGTATAGAGCGGCCAGGATTAGGCCAAGCTTATTATAATCCATTATTTTATCTCATATCTAGCTCTATGTGCATTGACAGGTTCTTTTCGAGATCGTCGATTCTTCTGATGAGTCTAGCGATAGTTGCATCCTTTTCCTGCAATTGTTTTTGCAAGAGCGAAATGGTCGCCGCATGGTCATTCACTCTATTCCTAGCTATGGAAAGAGAGTATTCTGCGGCTTCATATTTCCGTTCCAACTCTTGAGCCACCGTCGCCTTCTTACAGCTATCGCATTTTAGATAGCCATGCGTATCGCTTGTTAGTCTGTGGGGGAATATATCGCAATCTCCTGGCCCTCGATAGTTATTGTAGTATTGACAGATTGCTGAGCCATCGAACTCCCAGCAATAATCGCCTTTTGGGACTATTAGTCCTATCTTCACTGTTTGTTGTGCGTCCATTATTAGACTCCCTGGATGGTTGAGTGCCCGCAGACAACTAGGCATCTGCGGGCGCTTGGTTTACGATACTGAATATACTGCTTCTGACATTATCGCTCCGATCCTGTATATAGCTCGTCGTGGCCGACGATTCTCTTGAGGGATAGCTCACCATAGAAATAGAAATCTTCCCATAATACTAGATCGTGCTCGGCACCTTGGAGCATCGTTCCGTCCAGATGTGTAGGGCGATACGAATCAATAGCATCTGCAATGTTTCCGCCGCCATCTACAACCAAATGCATGACGACATTACTTTCCTCATCGTACATCCATACAGATGCGAATTGTCCAAATATATCTGGGCCTGATGTCGTGGTGACGCCCGTCTCGCTATCGAAGTGCTCTTGCTTTCCACAATTAAGCAGAGAGTATTCTACTCCGATCACAAACATATATCCTCCTATAGTGCAGTTCTCGTAATATCTGTCGATCCACACTCTGGATGTGGGCAACGACTATCGCTGTCTGTACCTGTCCATCTCCTCTTACACTTCTTGCAAGTGTATAAAAACAGCTTCCACATATGTTACTCCTGATCTACCATGAACACGCCAAATTCTTCGTATTCGGTCGCCTCGATTCTTAAAAGGTCTGCGACTAAACGAACCGACTGATCTAGATTATATAGCTCGATTAACTCGTCTGCATCGAGTATACAGTCTCCATCTGGATCATTGGAGCTTACAATAAACCAGTAATCGTCCTCTGCCATCAACGTCAAGTTATTTCTGGACAAAAATGGCTCGACATATCTAGTATATGCATCTCTCGCTGCGAAACGAATGAAATTTACGTGCAGCTTTTGTGCGCTATCTATCGTGTTGTTGTAGTCTTTGGCTATATCACTCATATGCTACTCCCGTCCACTATCGGTGTTTCGATATTTGTATCCGATGTACAGCGAGGCTGTCGCCCCAATTATAGTTATACAGGCGAGAAATAAATTCTCCACCCATATCGCAAGCCCAGTCATCACAACTAGGGTTGCGGCCAGCATCGCGGTGAATTTCGTCATTCATCCACCTCGATGTTTTTGGAGTGACACATAGGGCATTGCTTGACATCTATAGTGTCAACCCACTTATAACTACACTTTCTGCACCACCACCTGTAAGGGACGAAGCCTCTTAGGATTTTCATGATTCCTCCTGCGGTTTTGTGTTTACTGTTACGTATACATCTCTGTAAAGCATCTCACCCCATATCCACTACGTTAATTTTCGTATGGTCTTGGCAGTATATCGATGCTCTGATTTGCGTACCGGCCACCCTTGTCGAGATCAGCAGGTAACTGCTATCTTTGACCTTGACAGCCTCGACAATTTCATCTTCATCGCTGTTGTGGCGAATTACATCGCCAACACAAATCTGGTCTGCGCGCTTGAGCATTTTAGATACCCTGCCCTCCTCTTATCGAGTCGCCAGGGTTACAAGATATGCATCGCCCTGTTGAGAATACCCAATGATTATTGCAGGTTATGTGATTACATGATGGACATATCCTGTACGCCACAGCGCCGCAACCACAACGTAAAACAACCTTGTCTTCCACTTCTTCATCCTCGTCGGGCTTTTCTTCTTTCTTTTTCCCAAACATATCGTTCTCCTATGATTTTCTTTTTAACTTGTAATATAGCTAAACTGCATCTCTGTCTCTATTCATTATAATTTGAGCGTTATCATCTATAACGCTTTCTAAACGCCTCTTCAGGCGAAGAAGCTCGCGAATTTCCCTGATCAGGTCATCAGCTGAATTAACATAAATCCAGTTCGATTCTAGTTCAATCAAGATTGGACGTAGTACGCCGTGCGGAAATGCTACATCGTTCGATCCGCGATCTATGGCATCCATAACCGTCGCTACGTTTGATCGAAAATCATCTAGGGTCATTTCTGCGGACGGATTAATATCGACGCCAGCACGTTCGAAGATTCTAAATAGGGCCTGCGAAGCAACTCGCATGTGCCCAACAGAATCACTCATCTCTTTCAGATAATTCATTGGGTATCTCCGCTATCCCTTTTTCTGAGTGGGATGTTTACTTGTTCGCCGTTTGTAATGGTAGAAATATATGGATCGTTAATCCTCTTGATCTTGGGATTGAGATGTCGATTCATTGCTTTGATCATCCTCGTGAATCTCTGCTACTTGTTCGCGATGTGATCGCCATGAATCGCGGTTGTACTTTGCTCTTTTCGGTGTTTTCTTTAGCCAACTCCAATCCACCGGAGCATCTTCTGGTACGTTTGGCTTGATTGGCTCGTCGGTCATTTTATCCTCCAAAATATTGTGATGCTGCGCTAATAATAGCACAACTACATAGCATCAAAAGCAATACGATAGCCAGTACGAAATTATCTAAATCTCTTTGCTTTTTACTCATAACTTCCTCGATTGGTGCCACAGGACGCTAAGCGCATCTGCAAGATAATTGTTAAACGTATCAATATCTATTTCAGTCCACGACCTATCACTGATCGGAATTCGAGTTTGCGAGTGGATGATCACGTCATTGCTCGACAGCGAGATCATCACGCCAAGCATCTCCCTTGAGAACTGATCTGGGCCAGTCATGTAGCAGATGTGTTTGTATTTCGGAAACTCTTTATCCTCTAGATACATGTACTTTCCAGTCAACCTGGAACGTATCGTATCTAGCGACCCTTGCTCTGCCTTCTGGACTTCCAGCAACAGATTATCACGCTCATTGCTTAGCTCGTAGCATCGAGCGTCAAGCAAATCTACGCTATTGATTACGGCAGATATATCGGCGTTGATTTCTTCAATGCGTTTCTTGGCGTCCTGTATATCCATCACTTACCTCCATTAGACTTGGTAGTGTCGTTTCGATTTTTGACGACAACCTTGATTGGGCCGTGATTTCTTATGTCGTCGCTCCCACACGACTGACATCGCCTTTGCGAAGTATAACCAGCCCACTTTACCCCGCAGTTTCCACATTCTAAATCATGCAGTTCATCATTCATCTGTATTTTCCTGATCTGCGATCTCTTTGCACCACATACAAAGACCCGATAAAAGATGGTAATGCTCGATACACACAGCGCCCCCACACCCTTTGCAGGTGAATGGTGTACGTGGACTTCCACATCCGCAGCGTGGTTTATCATCTTTGTTACCAACGCCTTTAGCGAATATGCTTGCTATCGCTCCGTAAATCGGTATACTCATACACCCTCCAGTTTTTTATGTTTAGCTTAGATCGGGGGAATCCAAGCAGAATGCTAGTTACAATCGATAATTCGCACGCTTCCCAATGGGTACACCATTATAACATCAGTATATACCTGGTTGCCCATCTTGATCTCTATGTCAACTAATTTGACTCCAGGGATGAAATCTAAATCTCGGACGTTGGTTACTCTGGCAAACGCCCCACTAAGAGTTTCGACTAAATCCCCTATCTCTAGTTGATCTGCTTTTTTGTACATGCGATCCCCAATCGGTTGTACTGATTAGCAGCCGATGTGCCCACAGTAAGGACACACGCAATCCTTTGGTGAGCTTTTCCATGTGCGCTTGCAATTGCTACACACATGCGTCACGGTATCCCACTTCCCCTTAATGCGATTAATCCATAATGCCAACATAGTACTTCTCCGTTCAGTTGTGTTTTGTTTGTACTAGAAAGACGATTCCGCCATGCGCATCTTGTACCAACCGGGAATCCCCCTAGTCAGTTCACGCTTGATTTGCTTGGCGTAAAAGTCGAACAACACTTGTTTGATCTCACCGGACTCCTCTTCCAGCACATCCTTGATGACCTCTTTGATCAGAGGGCCGATATCCTCTGCGCCACCTGACAACCTTCCGTCATCGTTGAGATGTTGAACTGCTTTTTCCCATCGCGCCTCCGTTCCAAAACGTAATCCGATCTCTGTGGCGATGTCACTCTCATCTTTTGGTTTTTTGTTGCCACGATTCATCGTCTCGCGAAATTCATCGCTGACAAGCTTCCCGAACAGCGGCTTCCCATCGACGCCGAGATGCGCATAGTTTTTAATAACAATCCCCTCGATTCGTGTTCCACCAAGAATCGGCTTACGTTCCATAAAGCCGACGAGTTCTTCCATCGAGTTGATCTCGCCAAAGAAGTAGGCCGGAACAGACATCAGTCCAAAATCGGACGCCAACTTAGACATGTTATCATAGTCTAAGTATACACCATTTTGGTCTTGGATGTCAAATACGATAAAGTTTCCTGGCGGCACATCGTCATATAAAATCTTGTTGTGCTGCTTTCCGTTTAAACATTCGCCGCGAAATATAAAACCCTGCGGCAGCGAGAGCGATTGTGCATATTCAACCGCCTTCTTGAACATCTTGTTTGGCTCGTTCGGATTGATCGTAGCGCCCTTGCTGCGAAACTTCAACACGTCGCCATCGAGTTGGATGCTAAGTTGCGATCCATCCACTTTTTCTTCAACGAGTACAGGGCCATCGAATAACTTGTCCAGTTCTGGCTTGCCCAGATTGTACACCTTTGGATACGATGATACTTGAGTCATCCTGCATGTTTCCTTTTACTATGATGTTTTTTGTTTACTGCGGATCGATGTCGCGCAGTTCCCATCTCCAGGCAGTAATAAGCGCATCTGCCTCTGGGATGCTAATTGTATCTTTCAGGGCCGCCCTTGCCATTGGATATTTAGCGTCAGTCCAATCAATAGACTCATCGAGCATATCGTCAATGAAATCCTCAGTCCACTCGCCGCTGTCGATTGCGTCAAGTGCTCGATGCTCTGTTGGGCTGTACGATATAGTACCATACTCGATTACATCTCGCAAGACGCCCATTAGAAAGAAGTAATCTCTAGCATAGTGAATCCCACTATCGTCATCGCTGTCTGCCCATTTATCCCATTGGGCTTGGGCAGTTCCGATGAGGCGCGGCGCTAGTCCATACCCTAGAAATCTTGTTCTTTCCGCAACCACTTCTCTCCAGACCTCATGGTACACGACCACGTTCTCTTCTGGTGCCCATAAAATCATGTGTGCCTGTATTGTGCATCTGCGTAGATCATGCATCAGGCGACGAAGTTCCCAAAACTCCACTACCTCACCATTGAAATCTCGTTCGTAGTGCGTTTGCTCACTAGATGCCGATAACGTGGCGTATAATCGCCACGGCCACACAAAGATTCTATGCAGCTTACCGCGGTTGTCGCGAACATCTGCAATCTTTAGTTGAGGTAACGCATGTGGCACGTTCATAATCCACACGCGTTTGTTGCCGTGATGTTGGCTTGCGCCGCAACTAAAATCCAAAACGGCGTCGTTACTACTATCGTGGCCACGATCACGGATACGATCAATATTAGCGCCTTAAAGAATGACCAATCAGTTTTTGGCGTTGACCATACAATCAGCGTTAGCCAAGCGTAGAACAAAGACAGAAACGCCAGGAAGAACATCGTGAACCACAGCGCACTTCCATTTTCAACTACTTCGATCCCCATGAGAATCTCCTTATGGTTGTTGGGGGAATGCGTGTGCATCCCCCCATTGGTTAATTAACTACGTTACGTTATATCATCAGCGGAATTATTCCGCTACCTCCCCTGATAGGGATTGGCGGCGGTGCTGGTACATACCGAACCAGTATCGGATCGGTAAACAACACCGGCACGTAGTGCTTCAATGGCACACACGGTTCGCTCCCAAGATATTCTGGATATTCAAAAAAGTCTTCTATGAGAACACGCGCCACGGACTTGCCATCTACGTACAACGTGTACCACTCTTCGCCTACCAATTCAATAGCATACCGGCTACGATACGCCTGTACTATAACCGGATCGTAGTTTGGATTCTCTGGTATGGCGAGAACCTGTGCATCCGGACAGGTAGTGTAACCTGTCAATGGATACGTCACCGGATCGGCGCTGACAGATGCTACTATCGATAGCAGCAAGATCGAGGTCAACATAACGATAAACACTAGCTTTTTCATGACATCTCCTTTAGTATATCATCGATTACGTCTTGAGCGTCGATGATCGTTAGGTTGCCATCACGAATTTCAAACAACAAGTCCAGGATGGCTTTTAGATTCTTGTTGTCTAATACCAACTCTTCTGTGCAATTCTCGCACAAATCGTACACCGGAAACTCTGCCGTTGTCGATCCATACGGTACAGATTGGAACGACTCCGTGTGCCCTTCGTGACAACGTTCGCATAGCGGATTGTACGTCACGACAGATAACAGAAAATCAAACTCAATTGTCGTCTTCTTCAATGGCATCTTCCTTTTCCTTTTGGCAGAATACACATGCTGGTTGATCGTTGATATGCATCGAGTGATTTGGGCACACCGCATGATTGCATGGGCATACTCTCGTAGCCCATGCATCACAACCGTCTACATCGCACTTCATCGGGGCGACAAATTCTCGTTTGAACACTCGCCGGATGCTCATTTCAGCCTCTCCATCAGCCTATCTCGCACTGTTAGTTCTGGCGGCAAGACTTGCGATGCGATAGCACCATTATCGTTAATGGTGAAAGCAATGCCGTTTACCACGACCATCACTTTCGTACCGCGCATCATCTCGTCGGCAACGTTTGCCCTTACAGCATCTATGTACAGCATGTTAGAGCATTCGACTATAAAGTCGCCATCTGCACTATCGCTTGCAGAGAGGCAATCCAGCCATGCCTGATTTTCGATATCATCATCGGCAATCGGATGCTTATTGTCCCAATTGATTATCAGCACCATCGTTCTCCCTTACGATAACAATGTCGGTTGATCCACAGTTTTTGCATCTTACAGACAAGACGCTACTGTGAAATTTTTTATTACAGTTCTTACATTTCCAATCGCATCTTGGAAACTGCTTTGGTTTAGATTGTGTAGACATTACCTACGTTGCCTTTCATCTTTGCTATTGCTATGGATGCGTATCTCGCATCCTGCTCAATGCCGACCACAGAATCCCAACCTGCATCAACAGCGCCTCGCATCTCTGTCCCTGTTCCGCTAAATGGGTTTAAAAATCTGCGCTCACCGACAGACTCTGGCGGTAGAATCAAAGTTGCGAGCCATCGATCTAAATCCAACGGCTTTACAGTAGGGTGCGGATTCTTACCATGTTGTGGTCTGTAATGCATGGTGCCCCTGATTTGTCCGTTGTACGTCCCGACTACCACTGTCGGCATGTCATCTAGATCAGAATCTCGCTCCGTTCTTGAAGCTTTCCCGCAATACATGGCAGGGAAAACACTGTTGATCTTTTCTGCAATCACACTTTGATATGGCTGCTGACTTACATAGAAGTATTGAGCAACATCACTACCTACATCATCATTTATTTCTTGCGCCGCACTTATATCTAGTGCAACATTTGCTGGATATCGACCTATTCGTTTTGTTGGCGGTACATCTTGTGGCATTCCTTTTGCCGATAAGTTGTACGATGATCCTCCAGGTTTGTTGCCAGCAGCCCTGTTTGTGCGTTCATCATCGCCTATTGCAGCCCCATCGACATTGATAAGGCCAGTGCCGTTCTTGTTAAAGTTATTCTCGTAAGTCCCATCCATCGGTACTTGAGCCACTATAATCGGCTCAACAGCCGGTTTGAGCGATTGCCTACCGTACCTGTACCCTGGCTGGCCATCGATTTTTCTACCCAATCCCATACCTTGCCCATTTACCCAGGCGATCATGGGATGAATAATATACGATCCGCCATTTCTCACATCCATTGCAGAGGCAACTAGATGTGAATTGTAGCTCCCGCTAAACACTAACATAAAAGCCCCTGGCAGTAAGTGTTTAGCAATCGCATCCCACGTCGCCGGATCGAATGCTATCTCTCCCTTGTCCCACGCAGCACCCATAAATCCACCGCTGAGGTGATATGGTGGGTCTGCAATTCCGCCGTGAAACTTCGGCCCATCGTATTTGTCGGCCCATTCTAGTACATCTCCAATGTAAATATCCATTCCATATTCCTACGAGCAAGATTGAGTAGAGGGCAACGCCAGATAGCATCGCCCTCTACACGGTTAATTGATTGATGTGAGTGAAATTTCATCGCCAACCATGAACGTTGTAAACCAAGGTATCTGTTTACCGTTCAGTTGTTGAGTCAACGGCAACACCGCTAATCCAGCAGCAATGAATGTCACTGATGCGGTTGCCTTTTGGCCACATGGCAACGGCTCCTCTTTCACATCCTGTAAGATCGCGGAGTATATATCAGGCCCATCGCCAATGGGGTCAAACGCGAACACTGTAGCTCCCCATCCGCCCATACGGACATCAACGAATAGTTTGCTTGGTTTTAGCAAGCCCTTCTCCCACAGTTCCTTACGTCCATCCAGGCTGTCGATGGCCACGATTATCACGTCGGCCTCGATAACTTCGTCCTCGACCATGTGATTATGGGGAACCACGAGTTCTTTCTCGTTGGTTCCAAGATACGTGAGACTGAGAACCGCATCTGGCTTCGGCTTGCCAATCTTGCGTGCGTCCATGAGAGTTGACTGGAGATTCTCTTTCTGAAGTGTATCTCCATCGTACAAATGCACAATAGCGCCTGTACGTGTTAAGATGGCCGTGATGACGCTTCCGGTAGCGCCAGCACCGATAACGGCAATTCTTAGCCCCTCAATCTCCTCTGGTATCAGCTCGCTCTGTCGGCTATGATCCATCGTACACCTCCAGTCCTTCGTCTGCGTCTTCTGTAACAGTTGTCACGGCATACCACGGCCCGATGGCCAGTCCAAACTTCTCGCTGATGTATTGCTGCACTGTCTCGTCGATACCGAGAGCGTAAACGGTATCGTCAATTTCATCAACCTCTGTTGGGTCATCGCTCGCATAACAAGAGATGAACGCAGACCCCAACAGTTTCCCAGGCATCAGCGAGTAGTACAGCATCAGTGCGTCTGCGTACTTCTCTTTATTTTCGTCATCCTTCATGTAGGTGATCGTCGCGAGGAATTCGTTGATGTTTGTCGAGCCATTGATAAACCGAAAGACCTCGATGACAGCAGATGTCTTATCGTTCTCGGAGTACGTATCGTCGCCGGACAACGATCCGAGCATGTAATCCGCTAGTACGTCCGGATCGTACTGATCTGAGCTATCGACAAACGTATTTCTGCATGTTTGCAGGAACACATCTGCGGTAACGACGCTTCCGTATGTGGAGTTTCGCGTCTTGAGGTAGTTGTAGATGAAAAGCAACTCGATTGGGCCGAGATCAAGCTCTTCGACATACGCTCCGATATCCTTTGTCCAGGTCATATCGAGTTCAAATGCCGCATGAACCATATCGTGGTATTTACCTGGACGTGGTGGCATCGGTGAGATGCGATCCCAATTAATGAATCTGCTAATCGAGTTTCGGTGCGCCCAACTAGCAAAAAACGACATGGCATCCTCGACCTCATTGTACAGCAGGTTAAGCCCCGCCTTGCTTTCTTCTTTCATAAGGTCATCGAGATATAAAGCAAGACCGGCGAAGTGAATACCGTCCACCTCTTCTACTAATACATCTCTCAGTTCCTTGTCTGTGTAGTGATCGCTATCCAGCGTCACTATATGCTGGATGGTTCTTGATAGCGCGGCGTAACTGAACGTATTGGCCAACTTGATGGCTCCCATCGCACCGGCATCTTTGTTGGCCGCAAGCAGACTTGCATACGCAGCCTCTACTCCATCTTTGAGCCTGTACGTATACTTGATGCTCATGTCTTCTTTTTCTGCGGCACGTTGCACAATCTTTGCAACTGGCCCGCCATCCAGCAAGCCGATCAGCATGAGAATTTCGATGGCACCCAGGCCGCTGATGTTCGTTAGGCACGTCGCATCCGACATCGCCACGCTATGCTTGATTCGCCTGTAAACGGCAAATGCTTCTGGCAGCGTATCGTTGTTGTTTACTTTCCAACTCCCCATGTATGGAGTGCCATGCTGATAGCTTGACATCTTAACAATCTTGGTAGGCTGATCGTAGCCATCCGGCACCGTGGGTCGCTTGCCATCTTTGTACATGGCATGATCGGCCATCCACAAGGTTCCATCGTTAAAGCGAATGCCATCATCCTTGTCCCAGATCACACGTCGCACAATCCACGACGATACGTGATCGATGACAATGTAGTACATGTCGCCGCTTTCTGACGTATCAACAGCGCCATCTATATCCTTGGCAATGTCGTCGGTGTCAGTGCCGGAGAAAAACGCTCCAAATCCTGGATGCGTATGCCATTGCATGTTGATTCCATTTTTTACCGCATCGTAGCACTGGTTCATTGCCCAGTGCGTTTCTGATGGCGGGGTCGCCACAAACGCGCTTTGGCCCTGAGATGACACCACAACGAAGTCAATTACTCTGGTATCAGGGTTAATCCAGCCAAAGCCAGAGATTTCAACCTTGCCCCTGGATAACTGCTCGGCCAGAATACGCCACAAGACTTCCGGCTTGACGCCAATGTTTGCATCGATTGTCTCGTCTCGACGCATCCACTTGACTTTCGGTTCATCGTTCGTTTGGATTGGCGGCGACAAATCCAACGAGCCTGATGTTGTTCTGATTGTCTTGCTTTGTTGCGATACTTGTGTTACGCCACCAGTACCGCTAACTATTGTCGTCATCATTATCCTCCTCTGCCCTGCTCGGACAGTCCAATCTTGGACACGGATGATCGTGTCTCCTTGTTTGCTTGCACAGGGTACATCCATGTGCCTCTGCGATAGGCGCTACCCCACCGTTCGATAAAATAACTCTAGCGTCTGGATAAACGTAACACTTGTCTCCATCATGAATGACGCACTTGCTACACCCATCTCCATTCTCTGTCGTTATTATATCATCGACGTTGAATAAGATGCTAAAGCAGTTTGGACATTGCACAAACTTTGCGTTATCTTTGTGCGTATACCCATTTCTGCTGCCAAGTTTGATTTCGACAGCATCTGTGAAATGTAGTGTTGCGTTGGTCAGTATGTCTGTATATCCACATGTACCGCACACGTGTGACGATTCATCGCCGGACAGACATCTGCATCGATCATCTTTCAGTATATGCGAGGTGCCAATCGGCACGTACGCGCTTCTACCCTCGTAGTTGTGTAATACGCCGAGGATGAAGCCAAAAAACAGCGACCACTCTTCGTTGTGGAAGAATGTCGCTATTTGCGACCGATTGCTACCGAAACAAAATCCGTGATCTGCTCTATCGTATTGGCTACCCCCTGCACTGTGAGGATGTCGAAGGCATCCGTTTGCAAGCTGTCCGACATGATATGTTAGTCGGTCTTCTCTATCAGCCCATATACGAACGAATAGCCCTTCGTATATGTACGTAACATCACCGTGAGACATGATGCTTGGCGGCAGCGAGACGATAAAAAAAGGGTCTGGAAACCCAAGATTAAACCACTGGACTTCCAGACCCAACTTTTTCGCCGCGCCGCTCGCATCGAGCAGCTTTTGCGGCGTCATCACATCACGCTCCGTTGCCGTGTGCCACAGCAGAGGTGATGACTTCACTGGGGCGAACCGGCGAAGTTGCACTCATGGGCTGGCCACTGGCATCCATGTAAACGCGCTTGTCAGAAAATTCCTTGCCGTTAGCGGCAAGAACTTCTTGAAGCGTGGCACCGGCAGATGGCAGCTTGAGAACTTCCTGGCCGCTACCAGACATCCGAAGGATGGCCTGCAAAGTGGCGTTCTGTACTTCCAACACATCGACTACCCGATCAGTGATACTCATCTTAAAACCTCCAGAGGTTAAAAAAAGTTTTTAGAGCATTGCTCTATCCGCACTTGCGGAATAAGGCCGAGTAGGAATCGAACCTACACTAGAATAGTTAATCCAGTCGATGTTGCCTCTGCTTTTTGTCTGGTATATGCATTTTCATCTGTAACAGACTACTTAGCGTAACCGTGACTCACATATCGCGTATCGAGAGGCTATCTGTGCTACCCCTTACACTATCGACCCAACAAGTATCACCAACGGTGTGCATTATCTACAACTTCTGCGCTTATACGCTATCGCGAATTACGCATCCGCGGTTCGGTCTTTGACAACGCATGGACCGTTAGCTAACTATGCAAGCATTGTACCATGCGTGCAAAACGTTGTCAAATTGACAGATCGACGAAACGGCTATAAACGCTTTTATTATGTCAACTGCCGACTTGACATAATGACCGCGTTCGTGCGCCTATATATAGATCGTCAAGAACAAGTGTTCTATGCATTTTGATGTGAATCTTGTGCTTCTTTTGCAATCTTTTTGTAATCTCTTCTGTCTAACATATGTCGATATTGTAGCCATCCTATAAAGTTTGCGATTGGAAGTGGAGCAGCGATTGCCATTGCTTGATGCTCAAATGGCGACCAGTGACCATTGGCCATCAGCCGTTTTGTGAGCTTAATGTCCGAATTTGGATCGACAATTGGATTCGCGCCATGCGTTTTGTATGATATTCTAGCACATCTTGCTGCTGAAATTGCCAACAAATCTGTTGGGGGGAATAGCCTATACTCGTTATCGTAGATGTACGGTACATGCCAGCCGCCAGCATCGATTTCCGATGGTTCGGACTTGTCGATACAGGTCTTCATTTGGCTGGCCAGTTCTTGGATTTCAGGTTGAGCGTGCTCATCTAGGCGCAACTTAAAAAAGTTATCAAACTCGGTTGCTGTCAATAGTGTAGTGACGTGCATAAACGGCTCCAGCAAGCGATTGGCGTGCTGTTTGTGTAATCCTAGCTCATTGAGTCGTTCAGCGTGCTGGATGGCTGCTGCGGAGGCCGACAACCATATTATGCGAGCTTCTTTAGCTACATCGGAGTCAAGCAACTCGTCTGCCTTCATTCCTGCTTGGTTTTTTGTCCAATCGGCAGGCATTGCGACATTTTCAGCCACAGATTTAATCATCGTCTTGATAGGTATTGCTCTAGACGACGATACGTTTCGTGAAAATACTCGATGTGTCATGATTTGGGCGTGAATAAATCTTGGGTAAGCTAGCTGAAATGTAATCAGCGAGTTACCAGCGGGGTTTACACTATGCTGTATTATATCTGCGTGAATCATTCTCTGTACCTCAGCATATCCATTCTTGTTACTCCTCGTAATTGCATTGCTAGATACCCATGTCTATTAATATCTAGCCCCGTTCTTGCCAGTATCCTTGCTTTCGCCTTGTTGTATTGATTCATTGACATTCTGGTTATTCCCCACAGCTTGCTGTGCTCGAAAAATAAAAAGTCTTCGTTGGCTAGTCCAGATTCAATTGCAATCGCTTTTTGTTTATCGACCTCAACTTTTGCCCATGCCGGTAACTTAAACATTTCCCTGATGATCCCTGTCTTCTCATCGTATTCACCAACGAGAGTATTAATAAATGCCTTCTGGTTTACTACTCCAGACAAGCACACCGCGACATATGCCTTGACATTCTGTTTTTCTATTAACGATAAAGCCATATCGATGTCCTGTTGCGTGAATAGAAACGGGCAACTAACTATGGCATCGCCGCACACCGGCATGTATCCTGTTAGTGGAACGACAGACATGAAGTACTTGATCGTTTTATTAAATCTATGTGGTGTATACCCGCGTTTCTTAATTAGTTTGTACGAATATTCGAGCATATCGAATGCGCTTGGTAATCTTGATCCGCAAAACTCGCGTATGTCAATTGAGATTTTTACTGTTCTCATGATAGACGTTGGCGATTTGACGTATCGATTAATATTGCCCATCGACTCATACCAGAGAGCCGATGATTCTTCTGAAGTTAGAGATTCCATATTGTTTATCCGTGACGAACGAGTTGATATCGCACCCATCTGGAGACCATGATGGCCATTGCAGTATCTTGGCGTGCGGTACATATTCTGCTACTTTTTGAGAGCCTGCCCTACCCGCCTCATCGTTATCGAGTAGTACATATAGATTTTTATTGGCAAAGTATTCTGTCCATGACGATTTAAAGTTGACCTCTCCAGATGATCCAACCGCTGGAACCCCATACTGTATCAATGTAAGTGCGTCTATCTGGCCACCAACATATAAAATCGAGTCTCTGTCGCTTACATTGTTGATGTTGTATAGCTCTGCGTGTGTTCCAGCATGGATGACATAACGCTTGTTGTCTGGATATTCGTCTTTGTATTCAAACCCAGGGTGTTGCCTATACGTTATCGATGTTAGGTTGCCATTTTTATCCCAGATAGGGAAGGCTATTCTTGGCATTGTATATTTTCTAAACGGAGGAGTAATCAGTCCAATTTTATACTGCATGATAACAGCGCGAGATATCCCACGCTGTTTCATTATGTAATCTAAGCCTACTGGAGAATCCATCAAAGCTGCGTGCGCCACATTAACAAAGTGTTCGCTTGGTGGTCTAGATAGAATTTTTGGTTCATCGACGTGGCACGATGGTTGATATGTATATCGTACAGTTCTTTCGGTAATATCTTTGTACGGTATATTTTCAACTTCGTGAAGCATATCTATGGCGTCTTTTTTGGCTCCACACGAAAAGCAATATGCAAAGTCCTGCGTGACATACATAGATGGTTCATTATCGTTGTGGAACGGACACTTAATCAGTACACCACGGCCACTTTTCCTTCCGCCGTGTTGATCGAGCGCGTATTGCACAAGATCGAATCTTTGTTTGAAGTCATCAAACGATTCCCTTTCTTGCATTTTCATACATTAGCCCCAGGATACTATAACCAATAATGTCGATGAGCGTATCAGCTACTTGTTCGTCAACAACGAGCGCTTCTTTTCCGTCCAGATTTTCAAGGCGTAACGACTTATCTGATAGCCTGACAAGTACACTTGCTATCCCATGCGCCTGCCAAGCGTCTCCGTAATCCTGGTTTTTAGCATACAACACTTCTACAACACTGTCAAGCACCTCTTGAACTAGGCTCCTCATCGTCTCTCTATTCACATCAACCAAAGGTGACTTTAGCGCCATCTGGTATCTCCTTTGCTTTTCCCTGTAGCATCACAACTTCAGAGCAGCCCTTTCCATGTTGAAACACCCACAACTCTTTAGTGGATCGTGGGCTGACATTCGTGTCTTTAATCTGCTTGATATCCTTAGTATAAGTCATCTTTGGGCTGTGCGTATTCTTTACCTGTATGAAGCGTGTCACGAGTTGATTGTATGCAATAACATCGAATGCACCTTTACTTCCGGCTGAACGCGTCACATTATATCCGCGCTCAGTAAGAAACTTGCATACTTCTCGTTCCCTACGTATCCCTTGCTTATATTTGGTATTCAATTCGAAGTGCCTCCTTTGTCAGATACGATAGCACTTCGCATTCAACAAAGTTGCCTATATCTGAGTGTGGTCTTGCGACCATGATGCATGTAGTTGCCGCAAACTCTTTTGCGAATTCTGCAAACTCTATCTTGGTATCGCCAACGTACAATTCGCCAATGATCTCCATTAGCTTTCTATTGTAAAATTCATATCCCTCCCTCTGCGCCTGCGACAGCTTCTTCATCTCCGACGCTTTGGTTAGCAAATCTTGTACTAATTCTTTCGGCAACTCGATTTTTAAGATTTTCTCTGTACTCATCATATTCCTCTATATACTGAATCATTTTGATTTTGCCCTGGACAAGCGAGTCGCCGTTTTCATCTTTGTACCATGATCCAGCTTTTTGTATATACCCAAACTCCTCGCCAAGTTCTACAAGCTCACCAATTCTATCTACGCCGATACCGTATACGATATCGAATTCTGCCTCAGTATATGGGGCAGCGACTTTATTCTTTTTAATCGTGACTTTTGTTCTGTTACCTACAGATTCGCTTCCGGTTTTAAGGCTTTGAATCTTTGCAATGTCAAGTATCATTGACGCATAGTAATCTAATGCCTTTCCACCTGTCGGAACCTTTGCGGGGCCACCATATCCCGTTGTGGATATGTTTGCTCTAAACTGGTTAATGAAAATCATTACTACGTTCTGCTTATGTATCACCGCTCCTAACTTGCGACAAAATTGCGACATCATACGTGCAAGTAATCCTACTTGAGCGTCGCCAATTTCTCCATCTAGCTCTCTCTTTGGGACGAGTGATGCTACGCTATCAACTACGATAATGCCAAACTGACCAGACCTAGCGGCCTCTTCTACAATCTGTAGCGCCTGCTCTCCGTAATCCGGCTGGTTGAGAACCATTTTTTGTGTATCAACACCAATTGAATCAGCGTAAAATACATCTAGAGCGTGTTCTGCATCTATATACAGCGCGTCCATATCTGCTCGTTGCGCCTGTGCAACAGCGTGAAGCGCCAGTGTAGTTTTACCAGACATAGGATTCCCTATCAGCTCGATAATTCGACCCATAGGATATCCGCCAACGCCAGTTGCCATATCCAATTTTAGACTTCCAGTTGGAATGACATTTACCCCGTAATCTCGCGTCGGCTTACTACCTAACTGAACAAGAGAGCCTGCGCCATACTTCTTGTTCATGGTTTTCATGAAGTCACTTAAATCTCTCATCGACTATCGCTTTCACATGTGATTTATTTTAATTGAAACGTAATCTCCCGCATCGGCTGCAAACCTAATTTCCTGATCCTCTCCGAGCATAAATATCGGGTACGGCAAATCGGAAACTTTACCATGAAATCGAATCGCAGACCATTCTATTCCACGGTTTCCTCTGATTCTACGCTTTAAGATTTCGCCAATGGTATCGGAGCTACACATTGTATGGGCTTCACAGTATCCCAACACAATAGGATACCCAATATGGTCTACCCATACTATAATCCAGTTACGCATGATTTCCTCCTTACAATTGTATCCTTTCCATAAGATGGCGAATGCGCTCGTTAATATTGTTAATCGTGATATTATTAACCTCAATTAACTCGTATACCATCGATGAGCCAGATGATGGTTTTGCCATTTCTGGCTCCACTTCATCATACGTATTCGCCTGACGCAACACAGGGGCAATTTTATCCGTAAGATTCACAACCAAAGTCGATGTCAATGTTAGGAATTCATTTTGCGCTGATAGTATTTCAACTACACTTGCCGTTGGTGCATTATCTTTCATGTAACCCATCACTGAATCTCCAAGTCTCTAATAATTACGCTCGTTTTCCCGCTATACCTATTTTTCGCATCGCTAATCTCGTATGAGCAAACCACGAAATCGCCACTAGCTAAATATACTTGATTGAATGGCTGATTAAACCACAGCAACTCTACCGATTCGCCAACTGATATCTTAGTATGACTGTCGTTGTTCTTCCCTATAGGGCCAATCTCGTCGATTATGAACGCAGATGCGAATGTTGGTTGACTAAACTTACTACCATAAGGACGCAACGATAAAACATCGCTTGCGACATCTGGAATTTGCATAATATCAATGCCGATATCGGCCATGACTTGTTGTGTAGTATACTTTGTCGTGGATTCTGCAAAATCTATTGCGGCCTCGATAAACTGACCGTACTTTTCTGGTTTAATCGACATACCAGCAGCACCTTTATGACCACCACCAGCATCGAGATACTCACTACAGGCAGAGATCATCGCATGACAATTGAATTCACCATGAGATCGACAGCTTGCAGATAGCCTGCCATCGCTCTCGTTGATTAGTATGGCTGGAACTTTGTATGTCTTAGCTAGTTCCATTGCGATTAGACCAAGCATCCCGCTATTCATGCTTTCTACCTTTGCGATAACAATGCTATTCAGGTAAACGATGTTTTGTTTTGCCTGATTCGCCAATTCTGTCGTAATCTCCTTGCGCTGATCATTTAAATCCGCCAACTTGCCAGCAAGGATGTTAATTTCGCTTTGGTCTCTCGATGCGAATAATTGTGCTGCCAAATTAGCATTACCCATTCTACCAGCAGCATTAATCATAGGGCCAACATAGAATCCTATGTCGGATTCAGTAACGTATCGATGCGGCCTGCGCGCCTTGTCGAGAAGCGCCTTAATAGCAGGTAATGGATCATAGCGAATAAGCTCAAGTCCATCGCGAACAATCTTTCTATTCTCGTCTAGCATTGGCATGACATCGCAGATTGTACCAACAGCGGCCAGTTGCAATGCAGCATTATCGTTCCCGTACAGTTGAGATAGAGCCTTGTAAATAACACCAGAGCCTGAGTAACCGTTGAACCCCACATTATTGACATCTGGATGTACAATTAGGCAATCCATAGGAGCAACTGCCTTGTTGTATATATGATGATCCGTGACAATAACATTTATGCCAGCCTTTTTGATGTGTTCTACCGCATCCTGGGCATTGATCCCACAGTCAACAGTCAACAACAAATCTGGAGCATCATGCAAGATCAGCGGAACGGCTTTGTTGGTAATTCCATATCCATCCCTGCGTTCAGGGATAATATATCGCGATCCTGGTATGTACCTCTTTGCTATTGCTGTCGAGCAGATTCCATCTGCGTCATAGTCGCCATATATTAATATATCAAAGCTACCGTCAATAAGGGCCGCTAACGTATCAGCCTCGTAATCCCTTAGCATTGTTCTGGCTTGTTCAGCCTTGCCGACTATGATGCTACCGCTAAAATCATCGGTAATTCCGTTTTTATGTAATATCAAATCGATAATATTACTATCTTTGTACGTATATTTAGTTATCATACAAATAATACCAGGGCTGGAACATTGCGCTTCATTACAATGTTCATCACCGGATTGGTCTCCTCTAGCTTTTCGTATGTGCCAACACAGATGACAAACGAAACAATATCTAATATTGGATTTATGTCATCTGTAACGGAAAACATTATATCGTTTTGCTTGCAGTAATCCTGCACGACGCCGGTATAACCACTTGGGGCGACTACATTTGTACCTTTGATAAATTTATCTAGTACAGAATGAATCATAGTGGTCTTACTGTGCGCTGTTGGCGTTATCGCTACAAGACATTGCCTTACGTCTGAGGATTGAGATTTCTTTTCTTGTTTCATCGATAATCGTTTGGTTTACCTGCTTCCCATGCTCGCTAGATGTTTTATATTTTAACCAGTATTCTGTAAATCTCAACAACGATTCTGCATTTTTAATAGCGCACTTTAAACACGAACGCTCTCCATCCTGAATCTTAACAGAACAGTTTGGATTTTTAGGTAGGCTCCTTCCACAAACAACACAGTCTTTAGTCTTCACAAAGCTGCACTCCATCATCTGTAACCGTAATGGTAAGATTTCCTAGCTCCTCGTATGGCCAATCCGACGTTTCGGATTTGAACCCACACAAGCATGTTGTCGTAATCATATCCAGGTGCCTGTTCGCCCAGATATATCTTTGTCCACATTCTGGACATTCCGCAATATAATACTTCAATCTTAGTTGTAATGGTATCGTATAGTCTGACATATCGTCTCCGTTATTCTTGTTTATGATTGTATTGTACCACATTATTTAAAATTTGTAAAGTCGTCTACTACATGCGTTGTGAAACGCGTGCCACGTAATTTGCATTATACCATAGTTGTGTTATAATTGCATAGTCGAATAAATTTTATTGTCAGGAGGCAAAAGTGTCAAAAATTTTAAAGTTTTATGTCGATTACGGAAAGCTCGAAGATGCCGAGCGGTTCGGAATGGATGCCAAAGTTACAGTGCCATCCATTAAGAACACTGGATATCTTGGCGACGCTGGTATCGATCTTGCAGCACCATATCCAGTTACTGTTGCTGCACACTCGTTCAAGGTGATCGATACGTTCATCGGATTTGAATTTCCAGAAGGCGTGTTTGGGCTACTGTTTCCTCGTGGTGGCGATACATTCTTGCTTGGCGCAGGGGTGATCGATACTGGATACACAGGAACAATTAAATGCAAAGTGATTAACCCATACAATACAGATATGGAATTTAATGTTGGAGATTCTGTTGGCCAATTGATACTGGTTGAAATGCCGTTTTGTGAACCGCCAGAACTGGTCGCAGATACAAAAGAGAATATCCGCGAAAGCGAAAGGGGTGACAGTGGACGAATCACCAGCGAGTCTAATCTACGATAAAACATATTACACGAGTTATGGTAAGGATGGACAGCCGTACATTGGTAATCTTGCCATTATGAACACGATGGAAAACGTAGCTCATTATCTGGTTAAGAAATACAAGCCGAAAACACATATCGATGTTGGTTGTGCTATGGGAATCTTAATGTATACAATGGGCAAGCGTGGAGTCCGTTCTTATGGCGTCGAGGTATCAGATTACGCTGTGGAGAATGCACATCCATTGGTGAAGCGTAATATTTGGAATACCGACATTCTCGATATCGATATCAGTGCAATTGATGTCAAATACGATATCGTCACTTGTATTGAGGTTATTGAGCATATACCAGAAAGGTGGGAAGATCATGTCCTAGATTTACTGTGTGCGTACAGTGACATTGTGTTTCTGTCATCGGAGCTAAACTTTGATGAGCCTACCCATGTCAATGTAAAACCGCTTGCATACTGGAAAGGCAGTATGCAAGATCGCGGTTACATATCGGATATGGGCTACCCATCTGCTATTCCTTGGGGCAGAACGTTTGTCAAGGCAAACAGTAAAAAAGAAATCTCAGAGCTACTAGATAGATCAAGCAGAATCGATGTACTTACAAGAGATAATTACAGTTGTTTTCTGTGTGGTAAATCTGGTGTTCAGGTGCATGAGATTATTCCTAAATCCGCATTCGGAAAGAGTCAACTAGATAAGTGCTTTGAACCAAAGAATCGAGTGTGTTTGTGCCCAGAGCATCATGGGCCAGCCCACACTAAAGATGCAAGAACTCTACTGATTAGCTTAATGTCAAGACGTTTCGGCTATAAATATGACGAGCCGATATATCAAAAATATATGGAGGATTCAAATGGGTAAAGATTTCAATCAGTTCACAGCAGTTGGTCGCCTTGGTAGTGATCCTGAGATGTCGTACACGAACACCGGCACGGCGATTGTGAAGTTTAACATTGCTAACGGCAATGATTACTACGACAAAGAATCCAAGGCGTGGGTCGAGCGAACAAACTGGATTCCGGTTATTATGTTTGGCAAGTATGCTGAAGGTGTTGCGGAGCGTTATCACAAGGGAGATAAGGTACTTGTTAGCTGCGAGGTCAGCGTTGATAAGTACACCGATAAATCTGGAGAGAAGCGCACCGGCTATAGTTTTAAAGCCAACACTGTTCAGATGCTAGAAAAGTCTAACAAGGATAATTCTGGCGGCTCCTCATACGAGCCTGATGTCAGCGCCGAGGAAGATACCCCCTGGGACTAACCCAAAAGAAGTAAAAAAGGGTGGAGAACAAAATCTCCACCCTTTTTTTATTCGGTAAAAAAGTGACCCGATGCTTGCAAGGCATCCCGAACCTTCTCAAGCGTTTCGCCTAGCCAGTTCAATCCCATCCATTGAGATGGGTCTTTAACTCGTATGTCGGTAGGATGCAAGCCGACACCCCACAGTCTATCGTGTGGGCTTGCTTCGACAATCATCCTGGGGCGAGTGTTCAGGAGATAGCTTCTATGGTATACATTTTGCGTGTACTTAGCCATGTTACCATTGAATACTATATCTCTTGCGGCTGAACGCCATACCTCATCCTTGAATCCCTTGACTTTGCGACCCAGGCGCTTCTGCTCTCTTGGATCGCTAGTCATCATAATCAACAGCCTAGTCTCGCGATCGCCAAACAGTAATGCTTTCTCAGACATCATATACTGTTCGGCGCACCCATACACGATGCCATCAATTGTAAATGGCGAACTATCCCATTGGGATAAAGGCCCACCCCAAAACGCCACTACATCATTATCGTACATGATTACCTTTCCAGTCGTGTTTGTTTCTCGCGCTGGCGAATCAGCATTTCTGATGTCAAATCATCGGCTATTCGATCTACCGCATCGAATATATGGTGCATCGACATGAGGCCAACCAGTATTCCATCTTCGCTGATGGTATACTGTTCATCCATGACCTCAACAGTAGCAAACATCTCTTTTCCCTGTTGGAGCAGCTCTGTGATCACGGCATCGACCAGAAAACGATTCGCAAAGTAGTAGATAACATCTACATTCTCGATATCGTTGCTTACCAGCTTCTTTGCGGTGTTCGATGCTTGAATATCTGGAATGCTCGTCCTTCCATCCCACACTAGCCTAAGCATTATTTCCCCTTGTTATTGATTGTTTACGCTTTTTCACTTGCAGCCTAATTAAATCCATGCCAATA
>Ga0307379_10003237_pt1 | contig 23774 bp, 25 predicted proteins | sample UN2MG_FD_202237 | JGI IMG/M metagenome (GOLD analysis project Ga0307379, IMG submission 202237) | Soil microbial communities from Risofladan, Vaasa, Finland - UN-2 | ecosystem: Environmental > Terrestrial > Soil > Coastal area > Acid sulfate soil | place: Finland: Risofladan, Vaasa | collected... | reverse complement strand
CGACGCCATCTGGAAAGGCCTGGAGGAATAAGATGGAAGAGATTGGAGAGATAATAGGCAAGGGATTTGGCGTCTGGAGGAGCAACTTAAACCTGTGCGTTCCATTCCTGCTCAGCATCTTTGTCTCCATGCTGATCTTTGTGCCCTTCCTAGCAGCCTTCTTTATGACCTCTATGCCCATGGAGAGCATGAATGTCACCACGGTTCAGAATGCGCAGGAAATGGAAGAACTGCTGGCCCAGATGCAAGAGGCTTTGGGTGATCTGCAGGGAGACCTGATCCTGCAGATCGCAGCACTCTTCCTCGCGCTGGTCGTGCTCTTGTCTTTAGTCAATGCATTCTTTACGGCGGGAGCCATCGGTATGGCCAGGCAGGCTCTAGATAAAGGAAAATCAGATATCGGCATCATGTGGTCTACCGGAAAGAGGCATTTCTTTAATATGTTCCTGGCAACCCTGCTGATGGGGCTTTTGACCCTAGCCGGCCTGATCTTCCTTCTGCCGGCCCTGGGACAAGATCTGCCGTCTCTGCAAGAGGATCCGCAGGCGATAGGCGTGCTGGCCGTGGGCATACTCCTGTTCATCCTCTATATCCTAGCCCTGTCTGTGATCCTGGTCGCAGCGCCTTACGCCCTGGTACTGGAAGGCCTGGGACCGGTGCAGGCCATCTTGACAGCCATAAGATTCGTCAGATATAACAAGTTTGATGTGGTAATCCTCTGGCTGGTGGTAGCAGCTTTGTCCATGGGCCTGCAGATGATCGGCGGCGCATTTTCCTCGGGAGAAGGTGCAGGAGGCGAGCCACTCTCAGCGATGACAGGGATAGTGAACCTGTTGGTTTTAGCGCCACTATCCAATGTCTGGTGGACAAGGCTTTATATGAATAGAAAAGGTATGCTCAAAGTCGATGAGGTGAAAGATCCTTGGTGAATTTTGCAAATTTAAGTTATGCAGATCTTATTTTGCGCTTCAGGCAGTATACGTTGATGCAACAGGCAGCCATTGCCGGTCTGTTCGTGCTCCTGATATACATCCCATATTCCTACTTCTTGCTGAAGTTGAACGTAGAAGAATCGATCATCATGGCGGTTTATTCTGCTCTGCTTTTCATCATAGTATACTATATCACATCGGCAATCATTACCAGGAAGAGCAAGAAGGTGGAAAAACAATCCATAGGACCGAAGAAGGGCCTTCGCAATAAGTGAGGCGCATTAAGTCAAGCGAGGCGGGCGAAGTGCGCCCATTTTAATCCTTTTTTAAAAGACGCTTTTAAGCCCTGCTTCTCAAAATTTCTCTTCTCTCTAAACTATCCCTAAAGTATAAGTCTGCAGCCGGATACAGTTTTCCTTTGAGGAGTGAAGATGGAGCTGAAAGTCATCGAGATGAAAATTCCTGAAGGAGCCAATCTGATTTTAGGGCAGAGCCACTTTATCAAGACCGCTGAGGATATCTATGAGGTCATGGCGGGCACTGTACCGGCTGCGAAGTATGCCGTCGCCTTCTCCGAGGCCAGCGGCGACTGCCTGGTGCGCACGGAGGGCAACGATGAGAGCCTGATCGAGGCTGCTAGGCAGAATTCGCTCTCCCTGGCCTGCGGTCATACCTTTGTGGTATTGATGAAGGGAGGGTTTCCCATCAACGTCCTCAACGCCATCAAGGCCGTGCAGGAGGTCTGCGGCATCTTCTGCGCCACAGCCAATCCCTTGCAAGTGGTCGTGGCCGAAACGGACCTGGGTCGGGGAATTATGGGAGTCATCGACGGCTTTTCGCCCAAGGGTGCAGAAAGCAAAGCTCAGGTCGAGGAGAGGCGCAAGCTGCTGAGGAGGTTTGGATATAAACTTTGATCTGGTGGTAAAAAACGGTCGGGTTTTCACCGCCAACGGCCAGATGAGCATAGACATCTGGATCAAGGATGGACGGATTGCGGCCCTGGGCGGAGCGCACCGAGCCGAGGATAGAATCGACGCCCGGGGAATGCTGGTCCTGCCTGGCGCCATCGATGCCCATGTCCACTTCCGTGATCCAGGGCCAAATTACAAAGAGGACTGGGCGAGCGGCTCGGCTTCAGCTGCCGCTGGGGGCGTCACTACGATCATCGACCAGCCCAACACAAATCCCCGGACACTGGATGCCCGCTCTTTTGCGCAGAAGCTGGATATAGCCAAACATCGCTCTCTAGTGGACTTCTGCCTCAATGGCGGTGCAGGAAATATCGAGGAGCTGGCAGCAGCCGGGGCTGCGGCCATAGGCGAGATCTTTTCCTATGAGCACAGCGATGAAAAGCTGCAGAAAATCCTGGGCGATGCAGAACGGGCGGGAATGCTGGCCTGCCTTCATGCCGAGGACGGATTGATCATAAAAGAGAAAACAGCCTCACTCCTGGACCGGCATGATCCCGAGGTCTACTCCCAGGCACGGCCTGCGGCAGCCGAGGCGGCGGCTATAGAGAAGGGCCTGACCGGGTCGCATCGTCTGCACATCTGCCACCTCAGCTCAGCTCAGGGGCTTGAAAGAGTGGCACAGGCCAAAAGTCAAGGGAAAAAGGTGACAAGTGAGGTGGCACCCCATCACCTCTTCCTCAATATTAAGGACTACAAAAAACAGGGCTCATACCTGAAGATGAATCCACCCCTGAGAAGACAGGCGGATAACGACGCCCTCTGGCAGGGCCTGCGCTCCGGCACGATCGATATTTTGGCCTCAGATCATGCACCACACCTGCCGGAGGAGAAGAGAGAGGACATCTGGGAGGCGCCAGCAGGGGTGCCGGGTGTGGAGACCATGCTGCCCCTGATGCTCTTTGCCGTGAAAAGGAACCTGATCACCCTGGAGAGGCTGGTGGACGCCATGACTACCAGACCAGCCCGCATCTTCGGCCTTGCCGACAAGGGCAGCATCGAGACTGGCAAGGATGCCGATCTGGTGATTGTGGATCCCAAGGCTATTTCGAAGATAAATGCCGATCGGCTGCACAGCCGCGCAGAGTGGACGCCCTTTCAGGGAAGAGATGCCATATTTCCTCAAATGACAATGGTTCGAGGCAAAGTGATCTACGATGGAGATTTGCCAGCTTCTCCAGGATATGGCCGCTTTTTAGGAAAGGAAAGGATAAAGCAAAAGGTTTTATGATGGCAAGGACATAATTTTGTGCATGAAATCAGATTCCTCAGGGAGCAGCGATCTGGAACGTGTGATCGGCAAGGCAGCCGTTGAGGCTGCCAGGATGTCCAGCCAGGCCAGCCAGGCAGCTAAGAAGATCCTGGGAGATGTGAGCAGCGAGATTAGCGAGGTCAGGAGCTACGATCTTGCCCCCATTGACCTCATAGAAACGGAAGATATGCTGATCGCCCTGGTAGCTCTGCCAGGAGCCAGTAAGGACAAGATCGATCTGCGGGTGACGGAGGACAGCCTCTACGTCGATGCCAAGATAGCAGTTCGAGAAGGAAAATATCTGCGCAGGGAGATGGGCACCTTAAACAAAAAACGAGAAATCAAGCTGCCCATAGAGATCAAACCGGAGCAGGTAAAAGCCAACTTCAAGGACGGCATCTTAGAAGTCTCTCTTCCCAAGCTAGTGGTCATAAACGCGCAGAGGGTGCAGGTAGAATAGTCCTAAAAAACCGAGTTCATCCCATATTAGCGTGAAAGGAATCAAGTCTGCGTACTACAGGATTTGTTTCCTCTTTTGCTTTTTCTTTTCTGGTGCCGGACAAGCCGTCAAGGACGTGCTACAAATAAGGCGAAATTGTGATAAATTACGTGTTTTTAAACAATAATAAAAACAATTGAAAAATAATAATACCGGAGTTTATAAAATCTTACCTCAATTCCATTTCCGTATGCTGTTTTTTCCTAGGGTCTAACTAGAAAGTAATTATGTTTAGAGTAATTTACTTTATTATAATTGTGATTTTTTGGTTTATTGATACACATTTGTTATAGTAAAATTAAAGGTATATTATGAAAAGATTTAAGTACTTTCAGGGTCTAACAATGTTATGCATTTCAAGGTCAAAACAATCAAGGGCCGAAAGTATCTCTACCTCATCAAGAACGAATGGATCGACAAAAAAGTAGTCCAAACAATGCAGAAATATATAGGAACTCCTGAGCAGGTATATGAGTTGATCAATGCAGGCAAACCCAGTCGTGTCGCGTCGTATCCTTTTGGAAAACCTGCTGCATTAATCAAAGCCGCCGAGGAAGTCGGCTTGATTGAAAGCATCAATAAGCACGTTGGGCGGAAGAAGATTGATGGATTGACTCCTGCGCAGTATCTCCTCATGATCATCATCGGCAGGTCAGAACATGTTCTCAGTCGGAATGCTCTTGATGATTACTTCAAGAGAAGTGTGCTTCAGTTTTTTTGGAATCCAAAATACAAGCTTTCAAGTCAAAACTTTCTAAACTACATGGCAAAACTCGATGAAGATACGATCCAACAAATTGAACTTGATATATCTCGAACTCTGATAAAACGCGGTCTTAGACCGACTCGGCTGATATTCGATACAACCAACTTCTATACTCACATTGAAAATGGGGACGAATTGCCCCAAAAAGGGAATTCAAAGGAGAAAAGATTTGATAAAAATCTGATTGGTGTCGGGTTGACTACCTCTGACCATAATATTCCATTTCAATCAGTCACGTACCCTGCAAACAAGAACGATTCTAAGATATTCTCAAGCATAATCGATAGCATCTGCGAGCGACTTCAGAATATTGAGGTTCCTGCAGAAGACGTTATCATAGTCTTTGATCGCGGCATGAATTCCACAGAGAATATCCAAAAAGCAAAAGAAAAAATGCATGTAGTAGGGTCACTTCCTGCTTCAATGTGTAAAGATCTATTCCAGATCCCTATATCCATGTTTAGCGAGTCCTGGGAAAATGCACATGGACATATCATTAAAGCACATCCCGTTTCGGATAACTGGTACGGGACAAATTTTAATGGTGTTCTAAGATATAATGATCAAACTATGCGAAAGCAGACGATTGCTTGGAAGCAAAATAAAGAAAAAATATTTACAAAAATTGAGGAAATACGATCTAAGCTTGGTCGCAATGGGAAAGGAAGAAAGTTGACCTCAAAAGGTCTTATCAATCGAGTCGTAGATGCCATTCCAAAGCAATATCGAGGCCTGTTCGATTACAATGTTGTCATGGTTGAAGGCAAACTACAACTAGATTTCAAATTAGACGAAGTGCGTGAGAAGGATTTTATCTCTTCCATGGGCAAGACAATAATATTTACGGATTTAATGGGTGTGGATTCGCGACAGATTGTCGAGATATATGACTCTCGTAATCAAATTGAGACTGATATCATGTGGCTCAAAGATCGACTGTTGATACCTTTGAAGCCAACTTACGTAAGACGGGATGTTAAGATAAGGGCTCATGTATTTTTATGCGTCCTTGGCTTGTTATTATATAATTATTCTCTATATATTATCGATGATCCAGCATTAACCATAAAACAACTCGCTCAATATTTGGATCAAATGAGGCTTGGGTTGGTTTACAAGGGAAAAGAAAACGAAAAAAGAAAAAAGCGTGCCGACTTTGTTATTGAAGACATGAATAAGAGCACTGCGGAAGTGTTTACTAAGCTTCAACTAGGGCAATTCATACCCGCTTGAATTAATTTTTGTTATACCCAGGAAAAATCAGAGCGCAGCGGCATGATTTTTCAGGATTTTATAAACTCCGGTCTTATCAATTTATCCTTTTTATTTGTTTCATTTCTAGAGTGCAGCCTGCAGAGGATCTTGTCGAGAGAGAGACTCATTTCGCAAAAAATAATTCTCACGTAATTCTCACCTCAAAAAATTCTGCCTGACCACCAGCAGGGCTGGCATAGGACAGGTCCGAGCTATGAAGGCCTAATGCAGTCAGATTTGCCTTGACATAACAAACACAAAAATACAAAATGTAAAGCGAATAGATTAACCATCAAGTCTTGGCCAACAAAATCTCCATCGAGGACACATTCACCGTCTTGCCATCCTCACTCTGGATGGCCTCTGTGCCGATGGTTATATTCTTGACAATGAGATTGGGCATGAATCTATTCCGGGTGATCTCTGCAGCATCCACTGCCCGAGATATTGCACGTCCCCTGGCCTTCAGCGTCACTGTGGAGACTGGCTTGTTAAATTGAGTCATTACGGCAAGAACGTAGTTCATGACTGGTTTGTCACCAATGAAAATCACAGCATTGTCTTCCATAGAATCGCCCTTCCTCCTGCTTTTCTTAGGTAGGTTATTAATCCTTTCTCTCCACGATATCGGCGAAGGCAAAATTGGGTTTGACCGCGTTAATCTTCACCCGCAGCCTCTCGCCCTGTTGCGCTCCGCGCACGATGATCGCAAAGCCTTCCACCATGGCCACACCATCACCAGACTTGCCCGTGGACTCGATCTGCACGTCCAGCATGTCGCCTTTCCTCACCGGCCCGGTGAGCATTTTCTTGGCTACGATGTAGGTCTCTGCGCTCTCCTTTCTGGATGCTAGCGGCGAGTGTGCCTGGACGGATGAGAACTCCTTTCTGACCTCGTTTAAAAAGTCCGGGAACATGTCACCCTGGAAGACCTTGACCACAAAGTTGCCTTTAGGCCTCAGCAGCTTCTTGGCCATTTTAAGCGCCGAGCGGGCCAAGTCGACAGAAACGGCATGGTCCATGTCCCAGGCACCGGTGAGGTTAGGCGCGGCATCGCAGATCACCACGTTCGCGTCCCCGCCCAAGGCCTCTTTCACCAGAGCTACTGTGCTCTCCAGGGTTATGTCAGCCTGAAAAGTTATAACGCCAGGGATGGGCACGATGTTCTCCAGATCCACGCCCACGATCTTGCCCCCGGACAGCTTGGCCGCCACCTGTAGCCAGCCGCCGGGCGCCGCACCCAGGTCCACCACGCTGTCTCCTCGCTTGATGATGTGAAACTTCTCATTGATCTGCAGCAACTTGTAGGCAGAGCGGGCTCGAAAGCCCTCTTCCTTTGCCAGTCGGTAGTAGTGGTCTCTCTGATCTCGGGCCATGCAGAGGAAAGAAGGGATGTCTTAGCATAAAGATTTGCCCCGAAAGGCGAAGAACTTTGAGAATTAGACTTTAGGATGAGATTTTCGAATAGAGAGCGAAGGCGTTATAAACCGCGCCATGGACCTATGTTGCTTGCGAGAGAGGAAGGGCGGCTGCCGCTGGCCAATTCCGGCCGGTGTGGAAAGTCCCTCCACCACTGGACACACAGACATCCCAAAGGATGTGGGGCGAGAGCTCCGGCTCTGGCACAGAAACGAGACCGCTCCGCGTCAAAGCAATGATGCCGCGAGGCTGAGGTCGCGCGGGAAGCGGATGAAACGGCGAAACCCTGTGGGTGCAAGCCAAAATAGAGCTGAGAACATGGCCGTCCAGCCAAGCTCGGGTATGGCGCTAAGCTGAATGCCGTCAAGAACAGAAGGGGGCTTACTCTCCTCACTCGCTATATTCACATTTCATTTATAGAGTAGTATTAATAACGTGCTTGCTGCTTGAAAGATGATAGATGTCTATCTTGAGACCGAATGTAGATAGCCCGTCTAGGACTTTGCCGACAGAGCCTCTTAGGTTATGCAGAGTGCTGCGCCGGTTACGTCAAGACGCTCAGGCCTGTGAGGCGAGAATCAATCAATCCTCCAAGTTTCTTCCGGCAGATAAATATTATATAAAAGGTAAGGAGCCTATATTCAAGAAGCACGACCACTATTGCTGAGTTCGTGGAACAACTGCCACCTGACATCCAGAAAGAGGTCAAGGATTTTGCTGAGTTCTTGCTGGAAAGAAGGGTTAAAAAGAAGCATAGAGTGCCTGATTTCGATTGGGAAGGCACTCTTAAGGATGAGGTACGTGTTTAGCTCCCGATCAATCATTCCTAAATTTACTACAAAATGTTTTTGGACCAGAAAAATTAAATCAAATTGCGTGCGGCCACCCCACCCTAAAGAATAGGGTATGCTTCGGGCCGCACGCCCGGTTTTTTGGGAATTCAGAACTCATCGAGTCTTCGTTGCTCAGATTCCATTGATCTGCACGATTTGTTTTATTGATTTAGAAGAGCAGAAAGAACATGCGAGGGTTCACTTCATCCCCGACCTGAAGGTCGGGGTATTCGTGACCCTCCGCGCTCCCGATGTAATAAATGCTTCAATAAAATTATCGTCGAGGCGGGCTATGCTATGATCAAGAACGATACGCAAAGCGAGTTTGATCCCGCTCTCTCGTAGCCGGCAAATCTTCATTCGACTTTGACATCAGAGATAAACCCGAAAACATGCAAAAAGACAAATGCTAAAAGCTATTCCCCGGCGGCTGCTGGGAGCTGTCGCTCTTGGACACAGAAATCAGGCGCCCTACACCGCCTTTCTCCTCAATGAACCTGGCCACCGCATCTGGCACCAGCCGGGCCCAGGCGCCGTTCTCCCTCATCAGCTTCCTGATAGCCGTCCCAGAGTAGAATTCTCTCTGGTACATGGGCGGCTTTCTTATCTGAATGCCTGCCTCTGTTACGAGCTGGACCACCAGTGGATTGTTAGAATAAACCACATCAAAGCTTGGAGCCATGGATTGGAGATGTGAGACCCAAACGGAGTTCCTTTTAATATCCTGCAAAGGCGTGACGTAGCAGCGCTCCCTCAGATGGCTTTCGCTTAAAGCCGCATAGATCATCTCCACCCTCTCGCCACCGGTGAAAGGATTTTCGGATGTATGGCTCTCCTGGGCGCTGCCGATTACAATTACTATCTCTTCTACCTCTTCGGCAATCTTCTCCAGGACCGCCTGATGCCCGAGGTGATAGGGCTGGAAGCGCCCAATGTAGAGCCCACGCATGATCTTCAAATCCCTTATTTTCCTAAATGACCTACTTGCCAATGACCTGTTTTCCAATCAGCTTGATGGCTCTCTCTTTGTTGGGACCGATGGGCGAGCCCACCACAATCTGGGTGACGCCGGTCTTGAGAAGCTCATCTACCCGGGCCCGGCAGTCCACCGGCGCACCGGAGACGGAGAAGGCCTCTGTCATCTTTGCCGTCACAGCCGCCATGGCCGATTTGAAGTCGTATTTGGCAATGGCCTCGGAGATTGCCTTTGCCTCATCCATTCCGATTCCGTGCCTCTCCAAAACGTTCTCGGGCGAGCCGGCCACGATAAAAGCCACCACGATCTTGGAGGCATTGACGGCCTTGGCCGGGTCCTTGTCGGCGCTGAAGCTGGCATAGGCGCAGACCTCTACATCCTCCGGCTTTCGGCCTGCCTTTTCCGCTCCCTGCCTGATCATGGGCACGGCGAACTTAAAGTCATCCGGATGAGAAGCATTGATGAGCACGCCATCGGCAATGGCGCCGGCCAACTCCAGCATCTTCGGCCCCTGTGCGCCGATGTAAATAGGGATTTTGCTGGTGGCAAAGGCCATCTGTGCGCCCTTAAAGCCCGCCTGGTTCACCTGTTCCTTTGCCAGAAAAGCCCGGATGGCCATGACCGATTCCTTGACACGGGAGAGGGGCTTGTCCCAGTCGATCCCCATCTTCTCGAAGGTGGCTTTATCGCCAGGACCGATTCCGAGGATTGCCCGCCCACCAGACAGCTCGTTTATGGAGGCAATGGACGAAGCGGTGACGGCTGCATTCCTGGTGTAGGGATTGGTAACGCCCGTTCCCAGATTGATTTTATTGGTCATCATCGACAGCACGGCTAAGGTGGTCCAGACATCTCTATTATTATAATGATCTGTGATCCAGATATTCTGAAATCCGGCTTCCTCTGCCAGCTTTGCCATATAGCCGATCTTCAAGACCGATTCATCGGGCACAAACTCAATTCCGAACAACTCAAATCTCCTCCAGCTCGATGCGGTCCCCGGCCTTGAGGCAGAACGCCTCAGCGGCATTTCCCTGGTTGACCGCAATTTCTGCAAAGCCATGGCTTCCATGAGTTATAAGCGGTTCGATCCTGCGTGCCTGGGCATAGGTTCTGACACGCTTCAGCTTAATCCCCTTCAGTCTCACCTGGAAGGCCGGCACCTTTCGCATATTCAGGATAAGGTTGCCGAACCTATCCACATAGATAACCGTGGCCTCAATTCCTCGATCGGTCTTCTTCGCCACTCCAAAGTTCAGGTCTTTAGGCCTGATCCGAGGGCCGATACTCGCAGGACTTTTGCCCGACGCCAGGAGGGCGGCGACCGGAGCGAAGATGTCCCGGCCGTGGAAAGTATTGGAGGCCGGGCCCAAGCCCAGCCCCTCAAGAGAAGCGGCGATCTTGTAGGCTTGGGGTGGATTGCCTGGTATGCCCAAACTGCGTGCCGCTGGCAGGAGAAGACCGTTGTCCGGTCCCACGAAGAGCTGTCCGCCGCTCTCCACTACCAGGCCGAGCCTGTCCGTGCCCACGCCGGGATCAACAACCGCAATGTGGATGGTTCCGGGCGGAAAGTAATGGGCACTGGAGAGCAGGGCAAAGGCACCGGCGCATACATCCTGGGGAGGGATGTCGTGGGTGATGTCCACGAAGGATATTTCCTGGGCTTTTTCTGCGAGCCGGGAGAGAATTACGCCCTTCATTTGGGCCGGATAAAAGGAGCCGAAGTCGGTGAGAAGGGTTATAATCCTCATTTTATCGTTTCCACTACGACTATCCCTCTCTTCTCCAGCTCCTGCATGAAAATGCCGTAGGCGTCATCTTTTATGGCATCTTCCGGAGCTACGATGCCTTTTTCCTTGATTTCTCCTTTCGCGAGCAGCCTGGCTGCCACGGCCGCAGAGGAGCCGGTCACCCTGGCCATGGCCGAGATGCCACTGCCACTATCCGCACCTGCCCACATGAAACAGTCAGCCTTCTTCTCGTTTCCCCAGGCAGTATTCCACATGACGCAGACGTCCTCATCCCCCGGAAGAGGTCGCAGCCTCGGCTCTATGAGGCTGAGAAAGAAGTCTCTGGGCGAGACCGCCTCGCCTGAGAAGTTCACAGTCTCTGTCTCCAGAAGGCCGCATTCTTTGAGGGTATCAATGGCCTGCCAGTGCCCTGGCCAGCGAACTGTCTTTTCCGAGAAGCTCTTTAAGCAGCTGCGGGTGTAAAGAAAGCTAGGCATCCCCGGAGTGATGGCACACTCAAGCTCCTCGTCCTGTTCACACTCAAGAAAACGAAAACTCTCCCTGCCTGAGGTGGCTTTTACCTCGGTGATTTTTCCATTCTGGATAGTACGGACGTCAATCATGTACTCGCGCAGCACATGCTCAAATGACCAGGTGATCATGTACTGCAGAGGATGGCGTGCTGCCGCCTCCCGGCTGGGTATCCCCCCCACACGTGCCACTGCCGAGGTAGCCTGCACCTTCCTAATCCCTTCCGCTAAAGTCACATTAGAAAGGCCAGGAGCAAAGCCCATGCCGTCAATAAGGGTGACGCCGCCGTCCAGTGCTCTTTTGTGCAGGGACTCGCCGTACTCGTCCAGGCTCATTCCCGCAGGCACCTCCAGCCCTTCCGTTTCGTAAGGGTCCGGCCTTCTGTGGTACTCTTCCAGGATGTCCACCACATCCAAGCCCGCACCGATGGCCGTCTCAATGATTTTGTAGCTGCCCCTTCTATCAGGAAGAGCAATGATGCCCACATCGTACTCCTGCATCAGCGCTCGTGCTTTTCTGGCGTCAGCAATGTCCAAGACATGAGTAACAACTTTCTCGCTGCCGATCCATTGCTGGGCCCTATCCAGGGAAGGGCGGCTTCTGCCCACGATGCCCACCGCCTCCGCTCCGCCATAACTGACCAGGTCCCTGGCCACAGCCGAACCGATCCTGCCAGTGCCACCGAAAACGAGTGCCTTCAAATCCTTTCCTCCACTTAGGGTATCTGATTGGCTATCATAAAAACCATCTGCTTTGTGCTTTTCATGCCGTCAGCACCTGGACATCTGCCTGCCTGGAAACAGAAAGCTCCTCTTTGCCTTGGTAGACAGAGACGGTCCCTCTGATCCTTACCCGATCGCCGGCTTGAATCCGAGCTTGAAGCTCCTTCGCACCCGCGCTGGCAGGAATGAAAATCGGAAGCGGTGTAGAGTCCAGCTTGAGGAGCAGGTTGCCTCCGCTCTTGGTGGGCTTTATCTCCAAAACCAGTCCTTCTAGGGAAGGGCCGGCGTCCTTTTGTGACATAGAATCAGAAGAACTCTCCCGCCCGCCATCTTCGGGAGCGAAGGCCCAAAAAGCCACGGCCAGAGATCCGAGGGCCATGAGGAACAGCACAACTACTATCTTCTCCTCTTTTTGCATCCTCATGATCGATATCCTGCGCTAGAGCCTAAGCTATTTCGCAAGCTCTGCGCGATTGTGCAAAAAATGTTTTTGAGATTTTCGCGGATAATGATATTATTATTTTACTTCTTGGCCTCGGGTTTCGGCCCAAAGCGCTCCTGCCAGCCCTTCTCCAGGTGCTCCAGACATATATCGCATACGCCCTTGTATGCGCCCTCAGGATAGCTAAGGTTATGAACGGGAGCCTTTATGGGAAAGAGCAGTGGTCGAGCACGGGTACATAGTTCGCAATCAGCCATTTAATTTTCATCTCCTACGAAATGTGGGATGTAGTTTCTCATGTTTAAGTTTTCTGTCCAAGGGATTAGGCAATCTGAGCAACTCAATCCCAAACTCATTTTAAATCATCATAATTTCTCAGCCCCGTAGTCCTCCATCCCCCTGACTATCTCTGTTAAATCCTCCACCAGCGCCTCATCCACCTCAGCAAGCATCACCCGTCGCACAACATTTGTCGCCTCGATATCCGCCATGACGATCTTGGGCAGACCGCTATGCTTGAAGCCCTCTACCACGGCATAGTCCACCCCCTCTGCCTCCAGTTCAGCAAGAGCGGAATCCAAGTCCCCCCGCTCCCGCTTCACTACAAGCCTCGCCTCCCCTAGACCAACAACCACATCCGCTCCGGCATCGAAGTGGCGCTTGGTGTCGCCCCGGTCCACGGGATGAGTTGCCATGTTCTTTATCGTGCCCACCTTACCATGTTTGGCCAGCGAGGCTACCAGGGCGGCCACCAGAGTGGTCTTGCCCGTCTTCTTGGTTCCAACTACTGAAATTACTTTCATGCTTTTCTATTCTGGATCTGATAAGTCTTGGATGGTATCAGATGGCTTGCATCTCGGTTTGCTTCAGGCTCGCAAGAGTTCAATTATAAATCTCGCGAATCCGTTCAGGTCGGATACGCGCACATTCTCATTCAAGCCGTGGATATTGCTCTCTAGCTGCCGGCCCACCCCAAAGACGCAGGTAGGAATGTCGGTCTTCTCCGTGGCATAGGCCTGATCGAGGCTTCCCTGCGCTCCAGAAAGGCGTGGGAAAAAGCCCATGCCCCTTTGCACCGCTTCTCTCACCTCGGCCACCCATTCGTGATCCGGATTCACGCTCATGGGCGGATAGCCGGGGTAAAACTTTAGATCGTATTCGACATCCAGGGGCTTGAGGGTCCTTTCTATCTCCGCCATAGCCTCATCCATGCTCTCCTCCGGTATCACTCGCCGGTCGCCGCGCAGGGTGCATTTGTCCGGCACGATGTTTTCCTTGATGCCCCCGTTGATCATGGTAATATTAAGCATAGGCATGAGGCTCTTCTTTCCCACCGCTTCGAGAGCTGTGCTGGCAGGAAGGGACGATGTCCTGGCCTGCACGATCTTCTTGAGACTCATGAGTGCCTCCATGACTGGTACCGATCTTTCCACAGCATTGATGCCTAGGAAACTGGAGCCGCTATGCGCGGATCTGCCATGCACCACCACATCCCAGGTTATGATACCGTTACTGCCTATCACCACATCATCGCAAAAGCCGTCCATGCAGAGCATGAGGTCTCCTTTTACCAGGCCCCTATCAGTTAGATAACACAGGCCCGAGTAGCCGCCCACCTCCTCATCCGTGGTCAAGAGAACAGAGAGATTGTACTTCGGCTTGCCTTTCTCCAATAGCGCCTTTAAAGCAGCGATCAGGGCCGCAATGGATCCCTTGCAGTCGGAGACACCCCGGCCATAGACTCTTCCGTTCTTCTGCACCAGCTGGAAAGGATCTGTTTCCCAGTTTCCTTCTGCGGGCACCACGTCCAGGTGGGCATAGATCACAAGCGTCTTTTCCGCTCCCACAGAAAGATCGGCTCGCATATTGAAGCGATCGCCTACCAGCCTGCTATCTGTGCATTTGGCGGCAAAGACCTCCTGGGGCATGGTCAACTTTTGCGCTTTAAAGCCCATCTCCCGGAAGATGGGGACAAGCCAGTCCACTATCTCCTGATAATTGCTACCCGGAGGGGCAACGGTCTTAAAGCTGATGATTTTTTTTAACAGATCCATGAGGTACTCTTTATCGGGCTGGAGGATTTCGTTTGGCATCTTTATCCCTTCTTAAATATGCTCTAATTTGTCTTGCCGGTCTATTAAATGCTTTGTGAAAACTTATGCTATGATTGACAGCATTCTCCTGGCAACCTGCTGCTTGTTCTTTGCCCGGAGCACGATCTTTCTTTTGGCTTAGCATCTCCCGAGGCCAGGGCCTTCTTCACTCCCGGTCGCGCACATCATAAGATTCCGAGCAGACCGGAGGCTTTGCATTGGCACCACAGAAAATGCAGCCCTCAGACTCATACTCATCTGAACTCATAGTATTGCCGCAGATCACGCATTTATAGACTGATGCTGGCACCTTGACCATTGGCGGATCCCTGAGACGGCAATAGTCTTCAATATTCAGAATACATGGCTCACCGGGTCGGGCTTCGGGATGCAGGCAATACCCAAGAAAGTCGTCCTCCTGGCTCTTCCAGTAAATGCATTCATCGTTCTCCACAGGGCAATTGAGCTTGCTCCTTTTTCTGCCATATTTCTGTGACACTTTCAACAATTTCCTCAAGGCCTGCATGCGATCTTTGCGCCAATAGACTTTTGAACGAAACAAAAGCTATCAGGCCCCATGTTTGTCCACTAATAGCGAATTCCTGGAATTGATGCTTATGGCTTAGACCTTATGGCCTAGACCGCATTTTTAATACACGCAAAAATGCCGGTTATCTAGCCACCAGGCCGACAATGATTATGGTGGCTATGCCTACCAGTATCATCTGGATGCCGGAGATTATCGGCCGTTCATCGCTGATTTTAGCCAGGAATACCCCCAGAGTAAATAGAATCGCCAGGCCCAGGACAAGTGAGGCATAAAAGGCCCATTGCATGCTGATTTCTGGCACAAAGAAATAGGGCATGACAAGAATTGCGGCGCTCAGGGCCGGGCTTATGCCGTCCACTACGGCAACTATGATAGATGCGAATTTCGTAGCCCTGGCATAATGGGTATCATCCAGATTTTTGAGCATGGCTATCTCCAGCTTCTTCATGTCTCGCTTGCGCTCGGCCCTCTCTGCTAGATAGGCGCCGCTGAATCCGGATATGCCCATGGCCACGCTGCCTGCAATGCCTGCCGTAATGATAATATGAGCATCAGTAACCCCTGAGAAGTGCGCTCCGATCACCACACCCATGATAGTAAGAGCCCCGTCAAAGGCATTCATGACGAAGAGACGCCGGGCTATCTCATGGGCTTTGGTAGTTTCTAAGTATTCGCGATATAGGGCTATTCTCTTGCGCATATTCGGACCTGCTGCATTGATTTGCTTCTCGATCTGCTGAATCTATCTGCTACAATGATCTGCTTTTTGCATAAGTTTTCCTATCTGATGAGGGTCTTTCCGCCCATCGCTTTCGGTTGGGGGATATGCAAAAGCTGCAATGCCGTGGGCGCTATATCTGCCAGTATGCCGTCCTCGCGCAGGCTGTACTCTTTGCCATCATTTATTATCAGCGTGAAAGGCACCGGGTTCGTGGTGTGAGCGGTATGCGGCTGGCCGGTAGCCTCATCTCTCATCTTTTCTGCATTGCCATGGTCAGCGGTGAGCAGGACCGCGCCCCCCTTCTTGAGGATCTCATCCACTACTGCCCCCACACAGCCGTCCACCGCCTCGACCGCTTTCACGGCAGCATCAAATATGCCGGTGTGGCCCACCATGTCAGGATTGGCGAAATTGAGGACGATGAGGTCATACTTGCCGGAGTCGATGCGTGCTATCACCTCATCCCTGACCTCAAAAGCGCTCATCTCTGGCAATAAGTCGTAGGTGGCCACCTTGGGAGACTGTATGAGGCAGCGGTCTTCTCCTGGATTGGGATCTTCTTTTCCGCCGTTAAAGAAGTAAGTTACGTGGGCATATTTCTCCGTCTCGGCTATGCGCAGTTGCAGGAGGCCGGCGCGACTTATCACCTGGCCGAGGGTATCTTCGTGGTTTTGCGCAGGGAAGGCAATGGGAACATTCAGGCTAGCGTCGTACTGAGTCATGCAGGTGTAAAAAACCCGGATCGGTTTCACGGCAAAGCCCTTAAAATCCTTATCAACGAAGGCCCTGGTGATCTCACGCGCTCTGTCCGGCCGGAAATTGAAGAAGATGATGCTATCTCCGTCCTGCACCAGTCCCTCTCTGTCGACTAAAGTCGGCTGGAGGAATTCATCATTCTCGCCTCGCTTGTAGCTGCTTTCCACAGCTTCTTGGACCGTTTTGGCCTCTAGCCCCTCGCCGTCTGTGAGGCAGCGGTAGGCCTTCTCCACCCTCTCCCAGCGTTTGTCTCTGTCCATGGCGAAATAGCGACCGGAGAGCGTGGCCACCTTGCCTATGCCGATCTGCTGCAGCTTCTCCTCCAGCTCCTGCAAATAGAGTAGAGCGCTTTGAGGTGGCACATCCCTGCCGTCCAAAACAACGTGCACATACACACTCTCCAGGCCCTTTTTTTTGGCCATCTCTAAAAGCGCGTAAAGGTGCGTGTTGTGACTGTGCACTCCGCCATCGCTGAGCAGGCCGATCAGATGCAGCCTGGCGCCTCGTGCTTTTTCCATGGCCTGCAGAAGAACCTCATTTTCGGCGAGGGTCCCCACCTCAACCGCCAGGCTGATCCTGGTGTAGTCCTGGTAGACAATCCTGCCGCCACCTATGTTAAGGTGCCCTACCTCAGAGTTGCCCATCTGGCCTCGTGGCAGTCCTACGGCCAGGCCCGAAGCGCCCAGGGTGGTCGTTGGGTAATTTTTCCAAAATCGCTCCAGGTTAGGCTTATGTGCCTTGGCGATGGCATTGCCCTCAACTATGGGGCTGATGCCGAAGCCGTCCATGATTATGATTGCTAAGGGCTTCATCTCATGAGTGTCATCGTTGCCGCGAATATATTAGATCTGCGTTGCGGGTCTGATAAACAGCATATGTCATCAAACTCGCAGAAGATTCTTAAATCTTAAAAGATCATTTGCCATTTTCCGTTCCCAATTGAACCTTATTTGAGCATGAATTTAAGCAGGGATATTGATAATATTATTATTAATATTAGTAATATATTATAATATCAATAGTGTATTATTAATATTAATATTTTGTTAAATTAGTTTAAATTTCGGGTCGATTTTATCAAAATTATTTTATTCAGAGCCTTTCTCTAAAACCCTCTTCTCCGATGAGCGGAACGAAGATCACTCCCATCTTTTTCTCCTCGGAAAAGCCGTTCTTCCTTGTCACCAAATAAAGCTCCTGATAGTCCCGGCCCACGGGAAGAATCATCTTGCCGCCCACCTTGAGCTGTTGCTTGAGCGACTCGGGCACCTTGGGAGCGGTAGCAGCCACGCTTATGCGATCGTAGGGGGCATGCATCGGCAGGCCGACACTTCCGTCGGCTTCGACCATGGTCACATTCTTTATGCCGGCTTTTTCCAGATTCTTTCTGGCCATCGCCACCAGCACCGGCATGCGTTCCACGGAATAGACATGCCCCTTCTCGCCTACCATTGCCGCCATTACTGCGGCATGATAGCCGCTTCCTCCCCCCACCTCCAGGACGGTCATTCCCGGCTGCAGATCGAGAAGGTCGCACATTATGGCCACCATGTGAGGAGCGGAGATAGTTTGGTTATGGCCGATAGGCAGTGGAGTGTCGTCATATGCCCGGCTCTTGAGAGCCTCGGGAACGAAGAGCTCTCTTGGAGTGAGGGACATGGCGGATATTACCGCTTCTCTTACATTGTCGCGCAGGCTGCCCAGGAGTTGCTCTCTATTCAAAGCTCCCGACCCCATATTCGTTGTATGTCTTTGGCCTCGGTCACATCGGCAAAGCCCTCGCCGCGCAGCTTGATCTTTACAATCACGAATTTGAATCCTTCAACTTTTCTGACTTCGCCCACCTCAAAGACCTCATCTCCAGCAACGTTGATTTTTAGCGGATGGGTCTTGCCGTTTCGATAGACTGATATCTTGAGCGGCACATCGTCCGTAGCCCGGGCCCAGATGGTTTTGACATCCCCAGCAGAAGCGACATTCACCCTCCTGTCCGTCTCAAGAGATGTGATCTGGGTCATGACCACATCTTTAGCTGGATCGTCCACTAAAAGCACATCTCCGACACGCAGCACCTCTTTTGCCGGGATATTGATGAAGTACGGCTCAGATTGCTCGTCAGTGCTCACGATTACTCTGAGATTAACCAGCCGCTCGCGCTCTACCTGCACAGAATGAACCGTCCCGCATTCTTCGCAGCGCACTAGATTCTCCTGCCCGGATTTTATCAAAGCATGCTCCGTATCGACACCGCAAACGGAACAGAAGACCTGATCATCAAGCATATCATATAATTATTCCACGCAGTATTAAAGTATGACTGCCTGTGCCCGCCTGGCTCCCACCTGCACGTCCCAAATGAGCACAGACGAGGAGCCTGAATAGATCCAATGCATAGCTTCTTTTTGTGTCTAAAATTTTTAGAAATATTGCCGAATTGATTTTTTGAATTTCTTGAGAGTACGGTGCCTAATTTCAACAAGGGAAAAATTTTTTAATGAAGATGTATTATCTCTACTTATGAAAGAAGTTATTAAAGAAAATCGCTTTGCCCCGGATAGTGGCATGGACGAATGCTGCACCATTGCTGAGAGCATGATTGAGGAGATTCATCTGATCGCAGTGCCGGAGTGTTCCATCGTGCCCAATGCTATTGGAAGGCATAAGGGCTCTCTTAAGAAGAAGCTTCTCCGCCAGATAAGGGCCGCAAGGAGGGTGGCGATGATATGATCCGCAAGTAATTTGTTCTTATTTTATTTGCTCTAGAAAAGCCTAATTGAGATATATCCTGATTATTCTGAAACCATCAAAAATTTAAATTAACTAAAATTATTTTAATTATGTTAGGAGCTTTCTTTTTACACGAAAACTATTTATATTAATCTAGTTACTAATTTAGTTTGTGGACGCAAACTCTAAAGCCTGCTCTATTCCGCAATCATGCTCTGAGGTGGAAGTAGACCTCAAGAGGCTGGACCGCATGCTTCAGGCAGCCCACCGAAGTTCTATCGATATAAAAGATAGCTATGACTTTTATGTCCTAGCCCTAAAAGAGTTCAACAAGGAGAACCTCTCCGAGTCGTTCCTCTACTGCGATCGGGCCAGGTACGAGCTTACTACTGCCATCAACGAGGCCATGATCAAGATCAAAGGCTCTCGATTTCACAGCCTGAGGACACTCTCTTACTTCTTCAAGCTCTACGGGCTTTATGCCGTCATCTTCGCCTCGTTGGCCGTCGTTGTTTTCAGCTTTTTGATAACCAGATTCTCCGAGGTGAGCGTCTTAGGTGTTCCCCTCTGGTCCTCGTTCTTCGCGGGCCTGGGCTCCTCAGCGCAGATCCTGACGGGGGTGGCCGATGACCTGCGCCGTTATGGTCTGGCTTCGCGCTACAAGAGGCTCTGGTACATGGTCATACCGCTGCTGGCCATGGTCTTCGGCTACATGGCCTATCTGGTCTTTTCCTCCGGCTTTATCGCTCTAGACGGCAGTTCCCAGAGCAGGGAATTTTCCATCATGTTCATCTGCTTTTTGACAGGATTTCTCACCAAATGGCTGATCGGAAGGCTGTCCCGGATGTCAAGGGACATTTGAGGGCGAAAAATCATACAAGTGCAAGCCTTGCGATGAGATCTAAAAGCACTTTTACTAAGATGACATAAAATAGCACAGCCGAATTGAACCAGTCGGACATTCTCGGACGGTCGTTTGAAGTCCTCGCCTATAGTGCCTGCACTCACTCCGATCAAGAGACTCACATCTGCCTGATTTAGAAGGGCCTCCTTGCTCATATGCTTCCCGAAGTATCCTGGCCAGCTTACATTTATGGGTCTCTATAGCAGAGAAACCATCAAGCCTCAGCAGCAGATCACCCTGACTGGTAATTTGCTGGATTTTTGCCTGCGTTTTTTTTTTTAGAATTTGGAGGTACGCTCGCTTTTGCATATTTTCGAACCGTCCTCCTATTGCATCTTATAAGCCTGGATATCTCGGATATTCTCAAATTCCCTAGAGGCATAAACCCTTCATATTGGCAGATGCCTCTTGTTTCAGCATCACCTCTCTCATTGCCTGCTAACACAAAGGTCATAGAGGTGAGCACTTTTATTCCGCTATGATTGAGCACTTTTCCCACTGCGATTGACAGTTTGTCCCGATCTCAATTTTTCAAGATCCTTTTGCAAATCTGCACTCATTTTAGCGTTATCGAGTTTTGAACCCGCAAACATCTGGAGTGTTATGTTATCATACTTTATCCCTAAGAGGTTAGCTCCACTCAGATCAACATTCACTAGTGCAATCATATTTAACTCTGCATTCCTCATATCTAACCCGGAAAGATTCGCATTTTGAAAGAGAACTGTATTTAATTTGGCATTTCTTAAATCAGCGTAGCTGAGATCAATATCTTTTAGAACTAGCCAATTAAAGCTTGCAGATCTAAACATTGCTCTGCGCATAACAGTTTTCCTTAAATTCATGGATTCCAGGTTACACTCTGTAAGGTCAGCCCCGGATAAGTTAGCCTCATCCAGATCTGCTTTAATGATCTGGACGCTATGAAGATCAGCCCCTGACATATTTGCACCAGTAAGATCTGCATGGTCTAATTTAGCATCTATCAGATTAGACCCATGTAGGTTGGCCCTTGGCAGATATGCCCTGGTTAAGTCAGAGTTGCTGAGATCGGAATGGCTCAGGTCGGCTCCAAATAGCTCTGCTCTAGAGAATTGGCAACGCTTGAGGACGCTACCACTAAGATCTGCCCAATTTAGTCTGGCACCTACCATGTTTGCTTCGCTCAGATCCGCATCTTTCAAGATAGCTAGACTAAGATCCGCTCCAAAGAGCCTGGACCCATCCAATTTTGCACCAGTTAGGTTGGCTCCACTGAGCAAGGCACCGGTAAGATCGGCCCGGGTGAGATCTGAATTCGATAGATCAGCATCTCCCAAATGCGCTCCTGCTAAAATTGCGCCTTTTAGCGTAGCTTCAACAAGTCTAACTCGATTCATTAAGGCATTTTCGAGGTTCGCGCCTGTTAGATTCGCTTTGAAAAGATCGGAACCATCCAGACGCGAAGCCACAAGATATGATCCGGATAGATCCGCCATGCTTAGGTTTGTACTTGTTAGGTTGGCAAAACCCATATTTGATTTGACCAGCCTGGAGCCAACGAAATTCGCTCTCGGACAGCGCGACTCAGATATATCCGCCCCGGAGATGTCTGCATTTGATACGGTGGCATTAGTCAGGTTCGCCCCTACCAGGCTTGCTCCATTCAGATTAGCACCAAACAATAGGGAATTCTGGAAGGTAGAACGATCCATGATTGCTCTTATGAAGCTTGCTCCGCTCAGGTTTACATCGCTCATTTTCACGGCCCATAAGCTGGCTCCATTTAGTGTGGTACGAACCATAGTCGAATTATCAAAAAAAGATTGATCCATAATGGAACCTGATAGGTCTGCGCCATTCAGATTTGAGCCCATTAAGTAGCAGATCGGCAAGTTGGCACCTGTGAAATTCGCGTTGGTCAGATTTGAGCCTAATAAATTGCAGGCAGGCATGAAGGCACCCCTGAGATCGGCCTGGGAAAGATCGGAGCCATGAAGGTCTGCTTCTATCATATTTACTCCGCTGAGATTTGCTCCTACAAGCTTGGCATCGAAGAGACTGGATTGCATCAAATAGGATCGGCTAAGGTTCGTCCCGCGAAGATCCGATTCTTGTAGCTCAGAATGATTCAAGTTGGTCCCAGACAAGTTCATGCCTCTCAGGTTCATACCAATGAGCTGGGCATGATCTCTGAAGGTCTGGTTAAAATCCATATCTTGAGGCAGTTGGCTATTGAGCGGAACTTGCTTGGGAGTATTTTCTTCGATTGCAGATGAAATAGCAAATAGCAGAACGAAAAGCAAACACACCCTTAAAGCCAATCGTATCACATAAACACTCATAATAAGACTCTATACAAACTGCTACTATAAAATATATATGTAAGGCTATTATGAGTCATTTTAGGGGGGTGGATTCCAACCCTAAATGACATTTATAAAATTTAGCATTAGCTTTAAGGATGCCAAAATTAGAGTTTAAATTTAAAATGAAAGGACATTGAGTCATTTCTTAGTGGAAAAAAATATAATTTAAAATCTAGCACGGCACCGCTACGTAGATGTTGTGCTTGTTGCTCACAATCTGCACCCGCACGCTGCCTTGCTTGATGGGGCAATCCATCACAGAAACCACCCGGTTTTTCGCCACGCCCAGCTGTTCCCCGCGCACCCAGCCGGGTGCCTTGATCTCCGCCCATGTCTTCTCCTTTTTTTCAAAGACCGTGGGGATCATGGGCCGCCTCTCAATCTTGAAGTCCTGCGCCTTTAGGCGAAGTGGAATGGATAACTGCTTCTCCCATTCGGTCATGCTGCGATTGTAAAAGTGCCACCAGTTCTGGGCCTTGACCTTTCCGGGAGACCTCCCCAGCCGGTAGTGCTCAAACTTCTGAATGCCCAGGGGCGGCCATCTCTTTCCCGCGCCGATCTCCTGGGCGAAGCGGATCAGCTCCGGTATATCCTCGTCGTTAATGCCTGGGATAAATACGGGCGCAATGAGGAGGTCGATCTTGCTTTCGGCAATGCTTTTTGCTGTCTGCTTTATTTTTTCGATGTCAAACCAGGGCATGCCAGCCAGAAAAGCCGCCTTCTCCGGATCCAAAGAGTGAATGGAGAGGTTGATCCTGTCCAGGCCCGCCTCTTCCAGCGCCTGGATTCTATCTTCATCGAGCAAGGTGCCGTTGCTCTGCATGGAGACGACGCTGACCTCTTTTATCTGCTTGAGCTGTTGCACCAATTCCACGATATCCGGATAGAGCATGGGCTCTCCCGGCGAGTCGATGTGGCATTCCACCCCCGGCCCCTTGAAGGGTGCTATCTCCTCGACCGCTTCCATAAGATAGTCCAGCTCCACCTGGTAGTCTGTCACGCGCGACCGAGAATGCGGACCCGCATCCACCGAGCAGAAGGGGCAATTGAGATTGCAGCCGCAGCTCGGCCTGATCTGCAGAAGGCTGCTGCCCCGATCGACTACACCGAAGTACAGACACCCCACCAACGGGATGTCCGATTGACGAGTTATATGAAAGAGAGACATTTGAGATCCTTTGCGGCTATCAATTTCGCTCTCCAGTTTTAATGGCTTTCCATTGATATCGCTTCCGAGCAGTTTGCGTTTGCTCCTACTGTCTCTTCCTCTGGGATGCCGCGCGCGGTGAAACGCGCGGGTCGAGCCCTGGCGCCCTCAACGCCGGGCAGGCTTGGAGACAGCACGATGGAA
>Ga0307379_10003233_pt1 | contig 23778 bp, 18 predicted proteins | sample UN2MG_FD_202237 | JGI IMG/M metagenome (GOLD analysis project Ga0307379, IMG submission 202237) | Soil microbial communities from Risofladan, Vaasa, Finland - UN-2 | ecosystem: Environmental > Terrestrial > Soil > Coastal area > Acid sulfate soil | place: Finland: Risofladan, Vaasa | collected... | reverse complement strand
TTTTCAGTGAGATAGATCCTGAGATCCTCACCTCTTATTGTTCCGGTCCTGCCGTATTTGTCAACCACTGCAGCAATGTTCTTCACACCTGTTGAAAGGGCCTTATTGAACTCTGTAATGAATTCATTATCAAGCTTTTTATTAGCGGTCCAGCAGGCAAATGCAAACGGAAGGCCGGTTAATCTATGCCACTCTTCTCCCAGGTCGATTCCGAACCTGAATCTGTTCTCAAATTCAAAGCACTGGTCACCTATTAATACAATTGCCTCATCATCAGGTATATGTAAAAAATCGAATCCTTTATATGTATTCTTCCATATGAATTCCCTTTTCCAGGAACTCTTGGCAAGTATCCTGGCCAGGTTAACAGATGAAAGTGAGTGATAATCCAGGTTTATTGATTTTATATCAGAAAAAGGGCAATTGCTCAAAAGCATCACTGTTCTTACCTTTCCATAGGCTCCAAGACAATAATCGGTAATTATGTAATATTCCCCTAATGCAGGTAAAGCAGCTATAGGTATCAGTCCTATGTCAACTTTGCCGCTGATGAGTTTTTCAGCGCATTGGGACGGGTGGTCTGTTTCAATAATGACTTTCCTGTCAAATCCCGTTTCCGTCATTCCGTAGATAAATGGATATGTATTGGCATATTTGACCGCAGAGATCCTGATCTTTGATGAAGACATGATCGTTTTTTTATAGAACTAAGTATAAGCTGAAATTCAATTTTTTTCCGACTGCTAAAAATACTACTTTTGTATAGAACGTTATAACATTTGAAAACTCAAACTTATCGTTAATGGATTTAAATTCTCTTACTGCCATTTCCCCGCTTGACGGAAGGTACAGGCATAAGGTGAATGAGCTTGACCTCTATTTCTCGGAGTTCGGGCTCATAAAATATCGTCTGATGGTGGAAATTGAGTATTTCATTGCCCTCTGCGATATTCCTCTGCCGCAGCTGAGTGATTTCAAGAAGGACAATTACAAGGCACTTCGCTCAATATATGAAGATCTGGATATTCCGAATTCAGAAAAGATCAAGGAACAGGAAAAGATAACCAACCATGATGTCAAGGCTATCGAATATTTTCTGAAGGAGAAGTTTTTTCATTCAGGATGGGGCAAATGGAGCGAGTTCATCCATTTCGGGCTTACTTCCCAGGATATCAACAATACGGCCATACCGTTATCGATGAAGGATGCTCTCATCAATGTTTATTTCCCTGTCCTTTTTGAACTCAGGGAAGCTCTTGCAACTCTTGCAGATGAATGGAAGGATATTCCGATGCTTGCCAGAACACATGGACAACCAGCCTCACCAACAAGGCTTGGAAAGGAGATTGCAGTTTTCATCGCCAGGATTGATGAACAGTCAAAATATTTCGGACAGATCCCATATTCTGCAAAATTCGGAGGAGCCACAGGCAACATGAATGCTCATAAAGCAGCATATCCCGATATTGACTGGATCTCATTTGCAGACAATTTTGTCAATGAAGAGCTTGGCCTTCAGCGCTCACACCCCACAACGCAGATCGAGCATTACGACAATCTTGCTGCATTGTTTGATAACATGCGAAGGATCAATGTGATACTTATCGATCTGGCGCGTGATATGTGGACATATGTATCAATGGATTATTTCAGACAGAAGATAAGGAAAGGAGAGATAGGATCGTCCGCAATGCCCCATAAGATCAATCCCATTGATTTTGAAAACGGTGAGGGCAACCTTGGATATGCCAACGCGATATTCGGACATATGTCAGAGAAGCTTCCGGTTTCAAGGCTTCAGCGCGACCTTACAGATTCAACGGTTTTAAGGAATATAGGTATCCCTATAGGACATTCAATTCTGGCATTCAATTCCATTCTGAAAGGGTTGAATAAACTTATTGTAAATAAAGAAATAATACAAAGTGATCTTGACAACAACTGGGCCGTGATAGCTGAAGCCATCCAGACCATTCTTCGGAGGGAGGGTTACACAAAGCCGTATGAGGCCCTTCTGGAGCTAACCCGTACGGATCAGAAGATCACAAGTGACACAATACATTCCTTTATTGAAAACCTTGAGGTCAGCGAGGCAGTAAAAGCTGAACTGAAAGAGATCACGCCGTTTAACTTCACCGGTTTTTAATACGATTTACGGCAAGATGAACAAAATCCGACTTCTCCTTAAATATATCGCGCCGTACAAAAGACCGGCAATAAAGAGCATTGTCTTCAATATGCTTAGCGCCCTGTTTGCACTGGTATCGTATACCCTGGCAATTCCATTCCTGAATATCCTGTTCAACAGAGTGGAGAGCGTACCCGATCCGGGAAGGTTCCAGATGAATTTTGATTACCTGACACAGTTCTTTAAATACTATTTATCGGGGTTTATTGAGGAGAAAGGTCAGGTAGGAGCCCTTTTGCTTGTCAGTCTCATATTTATTACTGCAAGCCTGTTAAAGAACGGGTTCATATTCCTCGCCAATAACAGCCTGGCATTCATCAGGGCAAGCACGGTGCGTGATCTCAGAAAAAAAATGTATAATAAAGTGCTGAGCCTGCCATTATCGTACTTTACCGATGCGCGCAAAGGAGATATAATGACAAGGATATCAAATGACGTACAGGAGATAGAAATATCAGTAATGTCTTCTCTGACAATGCTTTACAGAGACCCTATATATATCCTTATTTTTGTAATCTATCTTTTTGTCAGCAGTTACCAGCTTACCATGTTCGCCCTGGCCCTGCTTCCTGTCAGCGGCTGGCTTATAGGAAGAGTGAGTCGTACTCTGCGGAGTTCATCGCTTCTGGGACAACAGAACCTCGGACAATTGTTATCAGTCGTTGAAGAAACTCTCTCAGGTCTCAGAATAATAAAGGGATTCAATGCTGAGAAGAAAATGAAAAATCAATTCGGGGTCACAAATGAAAAGTATGCAAAAATATTCAAGAGGGTAATACGCAAATATTACCTGGCATCTCCTCTCAGTGAATTCCTCTCCACAATAGTCATAATTATGCTGATGTATATCGGCGGTATTCTTGCCCTGAAAGGAGAAGCCCATATGACCCCTGACAGGCTCATTGCATACCTCATAATATTTTCGCAGATAATACAGCCTGCAAAGAATATCACAACTGCATGGTTCAGCGTACAGAAAGGAATGGCTTCCATTGACAGGGTTGACCAGATCCTTGAGGCTGAGGAAAAGATCACTGAAAAGGAGAACGCACTTCCTGTCAAAACATTCAATGATTCAATTGAATTTAAGGGCGTGTGGTACGCCTATGACAATGAGCCGGTTCTTAAAGATATTAACTTTCTGATAAAGAAAGGACAAACAGTTGCCATTGTAGGCAAATCAGGTGCCGGTAAATCAACATTGGCTGACCTCATGCCACGATTCATTGACCCTGACAAGGGATCAATACTGATTGACGGGGTGAATATCCGGGACATCAGGATCTCTGACCTGCGCGATCTTATGGGAATAGTCTGTCAGCAACCAATTCTGTTCAACACTTCATTTACTGAAAATATTGCCTTCGGGTTTGACAGCTTTGACATGAGAAATGTTGAAAATGCTGCCCGGATATCGCACGCTCATGAATTTATTATGGAGACTGAAAATGGTTATGAAAACAGCGTGGGTGAAGGAGGAAACAAGCTCAGCGGAGGACAGCGCCAGAGAATAAGCATTGCCAGGGCCATTATGGCAAATCCTCCAATCCTTATTCTCGACGAAGCTACATCAGCACTGGATACCGAGTCAGAACGTTTTGTACAGGATGCAATAATCAAACTGATGCAGAACAGGACATCGGTAGTGATAGCTCACAGGCTGTCTACAATACAGCATGCTGATATAATAGTGGTCATTGATGAAGGTAGAATTGTCGAAACAGGCACACATGAGGATCTGCTCGGAAGGGAAAACGGATATTATGCGAAACTGCATAGTTTTCAGGCTATTTGATAGTTTATGAGGGTTGAAAAAGTTGAATAAGGTTGAAGAAGTTTTATGAATTGAAATATTTATGTCAGGACGATCTGTAATACCAGTTTTACTAATAATCCTTGTAACATCAACAACCTCTTTTAAAGATAACAAGGCAAAACATACATTTAAATTCAGCGAAACAGAATTTCTGCTTGATGGCGAGCCGTTTCAGATGATCAGCGGAGAAATGCATCCGGCCAGGATCCCTCCTGAATACTGGAGGCACAGGATTCAAATGGCTAAAGCCATGGGATTCAACACGATCTCAATGTATATTTTCTGGAATTATCATGAGTCGGAAGAAGGGATTTTCGATTTTTCAACAGAAAACCGCAATATAGGAGAATTCATCAGAATAGTCGAGGAGGAAGGAATGTGGCTTATCGTCCGGCCGGGACCTTATGTCTGTGCAGAATGGGATCTTGGAGGAATTCCTCCTTACCTGCTTGACATACCGGATATTAAGCTCAGAACTCTGGATCCGCGGTTTATGGCAGCAGCGGAAAGATATATGTCAAGAGTGGCTGAAGTGATAAGGCCTTACCTCATAACAAAGGGGGGACCGATACTGATGATCCAGATCGAGAATGAGTATGGGAGCTTCAGTAACGACCGGAATTACATGTTGCGGCTAAGAGATGTATGGGCTGCGAACGGAATTGATGTTCCCACTTTTACAGGTGATGGTCCCACGGTAAAGATGTTGGAAGGAGGAACCCTGCCGGGTAGTGCTGTTGGACTCGATCCTGGTAGCTCTCAAAGTGATTTTGACCTGGCCGCAAAGATAAATCCCGGTGTTCCCGTATTCAGCAGTGAGACATATCCAGGCTGGCTTACTCACTGGGGAGAGGAGTGGGCAGAACCTGATACCGTCGAACTTCTGAAAGAGGTTAAATTCCTGATGGATAACAGGAAATCATTTAACCTGTATGTCATACATGGCGGTACCAATTTTGGATTTACAGCGGGTGCAAACTCGGGAAGAAAAGGTTATGAACCCGATATAACAAGCTACGATTATGATGCTCCCGTTAATGAACAGGGAAGGGCAACACCTAAATATATGGCTCTCCGCAGGTTGATTGGCTCATACCTGCCCAAAAAGGAGAAACTGCCTCCGATACCGGATTCAATTCCTGCTATCGAGGTCACATTGACCTTTCCGATACGGTTTACATCAATATGGGATAACCTGCCTCAGCCTGTCACTTCTGAAGAACCCCGGCCGTTTGAAGAATACGGACAACATAATGGTTTTGTGCTTTACAGGAAAGAACTGACAGGAAGGAAGAGCGGGAAGCTTGCCGTTAAAGATATTCACGATTATGCAACGGTTTTTCTTAATGGCGAATACCTTGGCAGCCTTGACCGGCGGGAGGCAATTGATACTATAAAAATTCCCGAAAGCGGTGCGGACAAACCAGTGCTTGAAATCCTTGTTGAAGGAATGGGACACATTAATTATGGCCCGTATATCTTTGACAGAAAAGGTATTACCGACAGCGTCACGCTGGATGGAGAAAAATTACTTGACTGGGAAGTATTTAAACTGCCGATGGACGGGAAATTCATTTATGATCTGAGATCGTCGGGGAGAGTTGTAAACAAACCGGGTATATTCTTTAAAGGCAACTTTTCCCTGGCGTATACAGGCGATACTTTTTTTGATATTGCAAATTACAGGAAAGGTATTGTCTGGGTTAACGGGCATAATCTTGGCCGGTACTGGGACATAGGGCCCCAGAAACGGCTTTATTGCCCTGCCTCCTATATCAGACCCGGAATGAATGAAATAATAATTTTTGATCAGCACCTGACACAGCCGAAGCCTGTTGCCGGGATGACAACTCAAGATTAAATATCATATGAGAAATATTCTTATTTCAACCCTGATCATTCTTGCAGCAGGATGCGGCACTGACAGCAGCAAGTTGAAGGATCAGCAAAAATGGTCATTACGGATGGCAAATACGGTAACTGCCAGTTGCGACAGCCTGATACATTATGTTGCCGGAAAGCCCAAATGGGCTTATGATGTAGCTTTTCTTGGCATGGCTCTGGATAAATTGGGAAGCCTGGATCCTGGATATTCAAGGTATATGGAAGAGTGGGTAAACTATTTTATCCGGACTGACGGCTCGGTAATGGATTACAAAATCGAAGAGTATAATCTTGACAGGATTTATCCGGGAAGGAATGTTCTGACTCTTTACCGGAGAAATCCTCTGCCGCAATACAGGATTGCGCTTGATAACTTCATTGAACAGATGAAGACACATCCAAAAACGAATTCAGGAGGGTACTGGCACAAGAAGATATATCCATGGCAGATGTGGCTCGATGGCATTTACATGGCATCAACATATATGGTTCAGTATGCAAAAGAATTTAATGCGCCTGAATGGTATGATGTTGCCGCATTCCAGGTAAAGATCATTTATGAAAAAACGCTTGATCCTTCTACCGGTCTGCTGATGCACGCATGGGATGAGAGCCGGCAGCAGAAGTGGTGCAATCCGGAGACCGGCCAGTCGCTGTACCCCTGGAGCCGTGCAACCGGATGGTACCTGATGGCAATTATCGATATACTTGATTATCTGCCTCCGGACCATCCTGACAGGGATGACTTGATAACTATACTTCAGACGACCTGTGACGCGCTGCTGAAAGTCCGTGACCCTGAATCAGGCATATGGTACCAGGTGTTGAACCAGGGCGGGAGAGAAGGAAATTACCTGGAAGGATCGGGTTCGGCAATGTTCACTTATGTTTTTGCAAGAGGAGCAAAGCTGGGATACCTTGATGAGAAATACTATGATATAGCAAATGTATCATTCGATGGGATATTAAAGGAGCTTATTACCCTTGATGAAAATGGTATGCTGACAATGCACAATATTGTCGGCGGCTGCGGACTAGGGGGAAATCCTTACAGGGACGGTTCGTATGAATATTATATTAACGAAAAACGTGTCGTCAACGACACCAAGGGAGTAGCTCCGTTCATACTTGCTGCTTTGGAACTCGACAGATAGCCCCCCTGCCGCTGAAGCGGTATCCCCCCTGAAGGGGGGGCAAAATCCGTATCTCTTTTAGATCAGTTTTGGGTTTTAACCCCCTTTAGGGGATAGGGGGTCATTCTATATCAAATAACCTGCAGATATGCCTGTTATACATGTTTTCAAAGACACATTTTGAAACTGTCTTTTCATTAGTCTCCAGCAGATGGAAATATTCATCCATCCTTGCAGCTGCCATCTTGTATGCCACATGAACAAGCTGCCTCATATTGGGACTATATGATGGATTTTCAGGGATATGCCTGAGGGAATCTGCAAATCTGTTGCTGTTCCAGCCAGATACTTCTTTCTTTGATGGGAGCTTTGAGATATTGATATCGATAACATCAGCATACGGAGCACACAGTTCCTCACTCTTCTCAAGCGATTTATAATATATTTCTTTTACAAACTCCAGAGCTTTACCTCCTGACTCAGCAAGTCCGATCACCTCTTCTAGCCACGTCGTACCGGCAGTTTTAAGGTGGAATCCCTTATCATACTTTTTAATGACCTTTCCAATAACCGGATATAGTCTAAACTTATCAGAGCCCGAATGAATGCTGATTTTGAGATCACCCGGAAGACCAAATTCATGAACAGCATAATCAATGACCATCAGGTCAGCTTCAAACTCTTCTTCAAAATTTTCCGGATTTCCGACATAATCTACACCTTTATTGAACCTTCCTGTAAATTTTGGAGCTATTGTTTGCACCGGGATACTCTCTTCACCAAGCATTTTAAGGATAAAGAATAACTCAACAGGTGTCTGGGAGTGAGCGACTTCATCCATTGATACTTCTGTTATGAAATTGTCTCTGCCTTTTGGTTTTTCTATTTTTCTGAAGATCTCCCATGCCTTGATAGCTGCATAAAGGTACTTTTCAGCAATCAGGGCTATCTGGTTGACACTGACCTGAAACGGTTTTCTTATCCCCGGTATTTTCAATTCCCCCGAATATTTTTCAGCTCCCTCGAGGAAAGCCTGTATTTCATCATTTCCGGCTCTTTTACCAATATACGATGCAACATCGATAGTAAATAAATCGGAGCTCTCAATAAACCTGTCGACAGTATCGAGGTTAATGTGATCAGCATCAACAAAGTAGGGCTTTTGAAAGCCTGCCTTTTTTGTCACTGTATCGGCCTCTTTCCTGACATCCCCCGGTTCGGTCCCGATAATATTATGCTCCCTGTTTGACTTATTCCATACCGGGGTTATCTCAATACCTTTTCTTCCAGCTTCAATAATTGCTTCAAGCTGTGCATGTCCCTGGTGACCGAACCTGTCGCCCATACCAATCGAATATTTTCCGAGTTTTTTCATTTTTAAGACATTATTTCAGTGATCGTTTATGAAAAAATTTACATTTTCCGATGTAACAATATCTATCGGCAGATATTCCATCTTTTCCGGAACCTTGTTCATGGAAAGGAAGTCAAACAATTTCCGGATCCCCTTATATGCCTGTTCTTCAGGCCGTTGACCTATGAGAAATTTTATTGTTCCCGATTTGAGATGTGATACATTTCTTTCCAGGAGGTCATATCCGATAATATTAATATGGTGTACTCCTTCAGATTCAATAAAATCGGCTATTTTGAAGGATTTGGATCCCGTAACAAATATTGAACTTATTCCGGGATTTTTCCTGATTGCTCTGCCGGTTTCCTTGCTTATGTTTTCAGGCACAGGATCAGAAATAAGGAGCTTTAATATTTTGCCTTTCCTGTTCCCTGATTTTGAAAAATAGCTCAGAAATCCCTGTGTCCTTGTGTTCAGGTGGTGAACGTTCTTCAGGTTCCTGACAATATTTATTATTATTATATCCTTCCCGGAAGGAGTGACCATATCGGTCAGTTGTCCCGCCACCCTGCCGCTTTGAAAAATATCCTCGCCCGTGTAAGAAAGGAATTGGGATTCCGATATGTAGCCATCCAGGAAAACAAAAGGGATCTGTTTCTTAGTCAGGCGATTGCAGAAATCTATTGACTCAGCTTTAAAGATAGGAGCCAGTATTACACCATCGGGACGGAGATTAAGAACAGACCCTGCCTTTTCCTTGAAATTTTTCTCATTAAGAAGTTCAAAGGTGACCTGGCTTAGTTTCACAGGAAACGGATCCAGTTCAGTTATAGCTTTTTTAAGTCCGAGCGGATGTTTTTTCCAGAAGGCATTATCCTCAGAAGGTTCCGGCAGCAGGGAAACCAGGTGAAGTTTCCTTTTGGTCTTGAGTGCTCTTGCGATGAAATTTGGTGAATAGGCAAGATCCCTTGCTATCTTCATTATTTTCTCCCTGGTTTTTTCCGCGACCTCGCCTCTCTCATGAAGAACCCTGTCAACAGTGCCTGTTGAAACTCCGGCCCGCGCGGCAATATCTTTTATCCTGGCTTTCTTCGAAGGCATTTTCAGTCAAGGAGTACTTTTTGGTTCTTTGGTGCAAAAACAGTCAATATTATCCAGGTCAGAAGATAAGCGCTTCCTGCTATGGAAAACATCACAACATAGCCTGTTTCAATATGTCCAAGATCCTTAAAATGTTGCAGTATACCGCCTGCTAATCTTGAAATAAAGGCACCGCCGACGGCACCTGCCATTCCACCGATCCCGGTAACTGAGCTGACAGCTTTCTTGGGGAATGCATCAGAGACAGTCGTGAAGAGGTTAGCTGACCATGCCTGGTGGGCTGAAGCAGCTAAAGCAATTAAGCAAACAGCACCCCAGTTGCCTAATGAAGGAGACTGGGCAAATATAATAGGTATGACCAGTACTGCGAAGATAAGCATTGTAATTTTTCTTGCCTTGAAGGGAGACATTCCCTTCCTGATCATATATCCTGAAACCCATCCGCCTCCAACGCTTCCAATAGTTGTTATTGTATAGATGAAGGCAAGAGGTAATCCGAATGATGATACGCTTAGTCCTGCACCTCTGACTGTTGAGAGCCAGCCGGGAATCCAGAAAAGATAAAACCACCATATGGGATCAGTAAGGCCTTTGCCAATAAAGAAGAGCCATGTCTGCCTGTGCTTGAAAAGCTTCATATAGGAAACCTTTTCTTTGGTTTCTGCCTGTTCTTCAGCATCACTGTTTATATAGGCAAGTTCACCTGCCGACACCTTCTTATGTTTTTCCGGTATTTCATAGAAAATAAACCAGAGAATTACCCAGATGAAGCCTATTGCTCCTGTCACGATAAATGCTGCCTGCCAGCCCCAGGCAATCAGCATGGCGGGTATAGCCAGGGGAGCCACTATTGCCCCGACATTTGTCCCTGAGTTTAATATCCCGAAAGCAAAAGCCCTTTCTTTCTTAGGGAACCATTCAGCTATCGATTTATTGGCAGCAGGGAAGTTACCGGCTTCACTTATTCCAAGGAAACCTCTCCAGAATCCGAAGCCCCATACTCCTCTTGCAAGAGCGTGCCCCATTGCTGCGATGCTCCATAAAATGACAGAAACCCCATATCCTATTTTAGTCCCGAATTTATCGATAAGCCTTCCGGCAAAGAACATACCGACACCATATAAAAGCTGGAAGGCCATGATGATACTCGCATAATCTTTCTCACCAATTCCCAGGTCTGATTCCAAAAGAGGTTTAAGAATCCCTATTACCTGCCTGTCGAGGTAGTTCACAGTTGTTGCAAAGAATATCAATGCGCAGACTGTCCATCTGTAGGTGCTGAATTTTTTAACTTCTGTCATAATATATTAATTGGTTAAATTTTACACATTATATGTTGATGAGGATGTCGTCCCGCCTCTGCCTGTCCAGTTTGTATGGAAGAATTCACCTCTTGGTTTGTCAATACGTTCATAAGTATGGGCTCCAAAATAGTCTCTCTGAGCTTGCAGCAGATTTGCCGGCAGTCTTTCGCACCGGTATCCATCAAAATAGCCTAGCGCTGAAGATATAGCCGGTACAGGGATTCCGTTCTCTATTGCAGCAGAAACAACGCTTCTCCATCCTGCCTGTGCTTTCTCAACCTTTTCCCTGAAGAAAGGATCAAGCAGCAGGTTTGTAATTGCGGGATTGTTATCAAATGCCTTCTTTATCTTACCCAGGAATGCTGATCTTATAATACATCCTCCGCGCCACATAAGCGCAATGCCTCCGTAATTCAGCTCCCATTTATACTCTTCAGCTGCAGCTCTCATCAATGTATAGCCCTGTGCATAGGAAACGATTTTTGAAGCGTAAAGTGCCTCTTTCAGTTCATTTATAAATTCATCCTTGTTGCCTTTGAATGATGCGGAAGGTCCTTTCAGGATCTTTGATGCCCTTACTCTTTCATCCTTCACAGCTGACAGGCATCTTGAGAAGACAGCCTCTCCGATAAGGGTAAGGGCAATTCCCAGGTCAAGGGCAGCAACTCCTGTCCATTTGCCTGTCCCTTTTTGTCCTGCGGTATCAAGTATCTTGTCAACCAGTGGCTTGCCATCAGTGTCCTTAAATGCAAGGATGTCCCTTGTTATTTCAATCAGGTAACTGTTCAGCTCACCTTCATTCCACTCTTTGAAGACTGAGTGCATTTCATCAGCGCTCATATGAAGGATATCCCTCATTATCTGGTATGCTTCGCAGATCAGCTGCATGTCACCATATTCAATGCCGTTATGCACCATTTTTACAAAGTGTCCTGCTCCATTATCTCCCACCCAGTCGCAGCATGATGAGCCATCCTCAACCCTTGCCGCAATTGCCTGGAATATCGGTTTTACAAAGGGCCATGCTTCCTTCGATCCGCCCGGCATGATGGAAGGACCCAGCAACGCTCCCTCTTCACCTCCTGACACTCCTGTTCCGATATACAGGAGACCCTTGCTCTCAACAAAAGCTGTCCGCCTGTTGGTATCAGGGAAATGAGTATTACCGCCATCAATGATAATATCACCCTTTTCCAGTTGTGGTATGAGAGTATATATCACATCATCCACAGCGCTTCCTGCCCTGACCATGATCATCACTTTCCTCGGCCGGCTCAGTGAATTGATAAGCTCCTCAATTGAATGTACTCCTGTAATGTTTTTACCCTTTGCCCTTCCAGCAAGGAAATCATCAACCTTCTGTACCGTACGATTGTAGACAGTTACCCGGAATCCCTTGCTCTCCATGTTAAGAACAAGATTCTCACCCATAACTGCCAGCCCTATTAATCCTATGTCTGATAATGCGTTCATAATTAGATGAGTATATTACAATAGTTTGTTTATTTTATTAATCGTTCCGTGTTTCGTGTTTCGTGTTTATTGTGATAATGCGTCTTACTTCCTCTGTCATTGCGAGTCACGCCAGCGGCGTGACGAAACAATTTTCATCCTTCATTACTATCGCTTACCATAATACTCTGCTACTACCTCATCCAACACCCTGCTCGTTCTTGCTGCTGTGATACCGGTGCTTACAGCGTTCCCTTCGCCCGATAATGCTTTCACGATCTGCTCAATAAGGTAATACTGAACATTTTCAGGCCTTTCATTAATGAACTCCTGCCGCCCTTTTTCATTTATAAGCACTATTTGTTCGAAGCTGAAAGTAGAGCTCTCGATCATGCCTTTTTCTCCGAAGATCTCAAGAGAATCCCTGTTACTCTCCGGTGAGAGACTGAAGCACCAGTTCCCTGTAGCTGCAATATTGTTCCTGAAAATAAATCCGGCTGACACAAAATCTTCAGCTTCGTATAATCCTGCCTGATTAAGTGCCACTGATTTAACTTTTTGTATGGGGCCAAACAGGAAATCCAGGTAATCAAGCTGGTGTGAGGCAAGGTCAAAGAAATGTCCTCCTCCTGAAATTTCAGGCATAACCCTCCATGGCAGCCGGCCGGCCTTTTCATCTTCTGACAGAAAGTTGAATAGCTGAAGCTGGACGAACCTTACTTTGCCGATGGAGCCATTCTCAATCAGTTCCTTTATTCTGAGGAATCCCGGAAGGGTTCGCCTGTAATAAGCAACAAAGACCGGCAGATGATATTTCTCAGCAGCTTCATTTATCCTGACACATTCTGAATAATTCAGTGCCATCGGTTTTTCAATGTAGACCGGCTTTCCGGCCTTTAGCACTTTAACGGCATATTCTGCATGGCTTCCGGGGGGAGTGGCTACATATACTGCATTTATATCGCTGTCATTTATAAGATCCTCAGCACGTGAATAAAATCTGGGCACATTATGCCTTTTTGCATAATCCTCTGCAAGAGCGGCATCACGTCTCATAACAGCCATGAGCCTTGAGTTTTTGACTTTATTGAAAGCGGGACCGCTCTTCACTTCAGTCACTTTTCCGCATCCGATAATGCCCCACCTTATCATTTGGTGCAATTTTGTTCATACTTTATTTAAGTCTCTCCCTTGAGCTCCACAATCCTACTGCGGGATTTGAAATATAGAATATTTCCTCTTCGTTTGATATCTTGTTAAAGCCATCTTTCAGTTTGTCAGGATTGTATCTTTTCATAATTTTTTTGAGAACGGCATATTCAAAGTTTACCGATTCAATTTCTTCTTTTGTAAGGTATCCCGGACAATATGTTACTTTAAACCTGCCTTCAGTGCTGCCATGGATAAAATGAGCGGCGGCACTAAGGTTGTTCCTTAGCTCCTCGTCTTCCCTTATAGCGGCAAGTGTGGCCGGAGTACCCCTGTAACCATATTTCCTTATTAGCCTGTCTATCTCCTTATCTTCTCCAAATTCCCGTAGTCCTGGTGCAAGGACTATCAGTTCACCGTCATCAGCCATGGCCATGCGTGTCCTGTAGATGCTTTTATTTCCCAGCCAGGTGCTTTTGAATTCTGAAGGATCAAGATACACAACTACCTTTTTAAGGGGTTTGTCGAACACTGTGAAGTTGACCATAAGCGATAATTCCGCTGCCAGCCTGAAAACCTCTTCATCGTCTCCGATATATAGTCCCCTTATCACAAGCTTGCCTGTTTCATCATAGCCGATCACTGTATGAATATAGACCACAGGCAGTTGGCTGATAAAATGCGAAGCTGCATAGTTAAGCATTCTTCTGACGGGATTATCAGCTTTTCCCAGTATTCTTTCAATGCCATACACAGCTCCAACAAAATGGCTTTTATTGATCCCTTCAGAGCCGCCGGTACCTACAAAGAGGTTCTTGTTATAATTAGCCATTCCTATTACTTCGTGCGGAACGACCTGACCTACAGACAGAATGAGGTCATGACCTCCTTGATACACCAGCCTGTTAAGCTGGGCAGGCCATGAATAATCAAGCGCTCCGTCTGTGATCTCAGATATGTATTCTCCCGGAACTGTTCCGACTGTCACAATATCATTTCTCCAGTCGTGTACCCTGAACAATCCTTCAGGCACACCTTTGAACATTTCATTAAGTTCCTCTGTGCTCATTGGCTTATGCGTTCCCAGAGCGGGAAGAATATCCGTAAGGTTTTCCTTATAGTATCTATATAGGAGTGTGGTAATATCACCGGCCCGGGAATGAAACCTTGTAAAATCAGGAGGTACAACAAGGACTTTTTTCTTTGGTCCCAGTTTTACGAGGGCCGAATAGAGGCCATATTCCATGTCGTTGGAATTGATTACCGTTGTTGGAGAACCTGATTGATAATATATCATTTAAAGTCAGTTTTTAATTATCACTAGACTCATTTTAATATTCCATATTTCAGGTTTCAGGTTCCAGGTTCCAGGTTCCAGGTCACCATTAATCTGAAATTTGGAATCTGGAATTTTAAACTCCCGAATACGCACTGAATCCTCCGTCGACCGGTATAACCACCCCTGTAACAAATTTCGACAGGTCTGATGCCAGGTAAAGAAGTGTGCCTGTAAGTTCTTCGGGTGAGCCATATCTTTCCATTGGTGTGCTGTTTATTATCTTTCTGGATCTTGCCGTCGGTTCACCTGTTCTTTCATCAAACAGAAGGAACCTGTTCTGGCTTGTTACAAGGAATCCCGGAGCAATGGCATTAACTCTTACTCCCGTCTTTGAAAAGTGAACTGCAAGCCATTGTGTGAAATTATTAACAGCAGCTTTGGCGGCTGAGTATGCCGGGATTTTTGTAAGTGGCCTGTAAGAGTTCATGGATGAAATGTTGATTATTACACCTGACCTCTTGTTTACCATATCTGAACCGAAAACCATAGATGGCAGCAGGGTACCCTTGAAGTTAAGGTCAAAAACCTTATCGAAACCTTCGATCTGAAGTCCGAAAAAAGTATCTTCCGGTTTCTCGCTGCCCTCCATTTTTTCTACTTTCGTTGTCGCTGCGGGTGAGTTTCCTCCGGCACCATTGATAAGAATATCAACCTGACCAAACTTGTCATTCACTTCCTTTTTTGCTGCTTCAAGAGAGCTCTTTTCCAGGACACTTGCGGAAATACCCATTGAAGGTATACCGAACGCTTTTTCAATTTCTGCGGCCACCCCGTCGGCTGCATCCTTGTTGAGATCAAGAATCACTGTCCTGACACCGTTGGATGCCAGCGATTTAGCCATTTCTGAACAGATCACACCGGCGCCTCCGGTTATAACGGCAACTTTATTTTTAAGGTTCAGTTCGTTCATAGATCGTGGTTTTAGAATCCAAAATACTCCTTTGCATTTTTATATGATATCCCTTCAATCATACGTTTAAGAAGATGCTCCTCTTCCGGGATCATTCCCTTTTCAACCTCTTCGCCAACATAATTGCATACAATACGTCTGAAATACTCATGCCTCGGATATGATAGAAAGCTTCTGGAATCTGTCACCATGCCGACAAACCTGCCGAGCAGTGCCAGCGATGCAAGATCCCTCAGGTGTTTCTCCATGCCGTTTTTCTGGTCAAGGAACCACCATGCAGCTCCATATTGCACTTTAACTGGCGTTGAACCATCGTTAAAGTTCCCGGCCATAGTTATCATCATTTCATTATCAGCAGGATTAAGATTATAAAGAATAGTTTTTGCGAGCTGTTCTGTTATATCAAGACTGCTGAGAAATCGCGACATTTTTAGTGCATCCTGGGGAACGCATATTGAATCCCATCCTGTATCAGGACCCATCTGTCTGAACATCCGCGCATTGTTATTTCTCATTGCACCTACATGGAATTGCTGCGTCCATCCTCTTTTGTGGTTCATCCGGCATAATTCAGTCATTACGGCAGTTTTATACTTTTCCGACTCCCCGCATGTGAGAGTTTCTCCCTTCAGCAGCTTTTTAAATATTATATCAGCTTCAGAAACTGTAAATGTATCAAAATAGAAACGGTCAAGGCCATGATCCGATAATCTTGCTCCCATCTCATGAAAGAATTTGTGTCTGTCATCAAGACTTTCAATCAAATCATCGAAGGATCTGATTTCTTTCCCGCCTGCCTCGCCAAGCTTCTCAATGTATGATTTGAATTTTGCAGGATCTTCAGTTTTCACAACGTTATCAGGACGGAATGCCGGCAATACTTTTATTTCAAATGAATCCTGTAGCTTTTTGTGATACTCAAGATTGTCTGCAGGATCGTCGGTGGTGCAGACAATTTCCACGTTCATTTTCCTCATCATCGACCTGGTGCTGAATTCCTTTGTCCTGAGAAGAGCACTTGCTTTTTCATAAATCTCTTTTGTTGTTGAAGGAGAGAGCAGTTCTGAAATGCCAAAATACCTGGCGAGTTCAAGGTGTGTCCAGTGATACAGAGGATTCCCTGCAGTAAATGGTACAGTCTCGGCCCATTTTGAGAATTTTTCCGGATCAGAACCATTGCCCGTGCAAAATTTCTCATTGATGCCGTTGGTCCTCATGGCGCGCCATTTATAATGATCACCTTCAAGCCATGCCCGGGTAAGGTTTTCAAACTGACGATCGTCACAGATCATAGCAGGGGATAAATGACAATGGAAATCAATTATCGGCTGGTTTTCAGCATATTGATGATATAATCGTAATGCAGTCTTATTGGTGAGGATGAAATCCTCATGAATGAATGGTTTCATGCCGGGAAGTTATATTATTGAAAAGAACAATATTGCCTTTGCAATATACCAAATATATTTTCGTGAACGAACACGAAAATAGGAATTACTATCAAATATTTCAACAACAATTCAACAAGATTTAATAAATTAGAGGCGATATTTTTATAATGGTCAGAGGATTCATTTTAGTTTCTGTTCATAATTAAAAGCCATATCATGAAAGTTGAATTACGTTACGCCTCACACCCACTGGATTTTAAAGGCTACGATACTGAAAAAATCAGAAAGGAATTTTTAATAGAGAAGATTTTCATCAAAGAGGAGATTTCAATTGTATATACCTTATACGACCGGTACATGGTCGGAGGGGCGATGCCGGTAAAGAAAGCGCTTCTGCTTGAAACAGCTGATGACCTTAAATCGAACTATTTCCTTGAGAGAAGGGAGATGGGTATGATAAATGTCGGAGGACCGGCAGTAATTGAAACGGCAGACAAGGTATTCAGGATAGGGCACAAAGAAGCCCTTTACCTCGGAAAGGAAACAAAAAATGTGGTCTTCAAATCAGCTGATCCGAAAAAACCTGCAAAACTGTACATTAATTCCGCCCCCGCACATCATAAATATCCTTCGCGAAAAGTTACTCTTAAAGAAGCAGATGTTGTTGTGACAGGGACCCCGGAAGCATCTAACCACAGGGTTATTAATAAACTGCTTGTAAACAGTGTTCTGCCTACATGCCAGCTGCAGATGGGAATGACTGAACTGAAGCCTGGAAGTGTCTGGAATACCATGCCGGTACATACGCATAACAGGAGAATGGAAGCCTATTTCTACTTTGAAGTACCTGAGAAACAGGGAATCTGTCATTTCATGGGCAGCCCTGATGAGACACGCCATATCTGGATGAAAAATGAACAGGCCGTGCTGTCACCATCATGGAGTATCCACAGTGCTTCGGGAACATCAAATTATACGTTCATATGGGGCATGGCAGGAGAGAACCTCGATTATGGCGATATGGATGTACGTTATCCAGATACACTAAAATAATTTTTATGAACGAACTTTTTGATCTTACAGGAAAAGTGGCTCTTGTAACAGGAGGCACACACGGAATTGGACTAGCAATTGGACTCGTTCTGGCAAAGGCAGGAGCGAAGGTATGTGTAAACGATATCCAGGATGATAAGCTGCAGGGATGTATCGAATCGTTTGAGAAAGAAGGCTTTGACGTAAATACTCTTAAGTTCAATGTCACCGATGAGAAGGATGTTGATATGGGTATATCCCAGATCGAAATGAATACCGGGTTCATTGACATCCTTGTAAATAATGCCGGCATAATTAAGCGCATTCCGATACTTGATATGCCTGTTGCCGACTATAAGCAGGTTATTGATGTAGACCTTGTTGCACCTTTTATTGTTTCCAGAAGGGTTGTCCCGAAAATGATAGAAAAGCGCAGCGGCAAGATAATCAACATGTGCTCCATGATGAGTGTTTACGGGCGCAATACAGTTTCAGCATATGCTTCTGCAAAGGGAGGACTGAAGCTGCTTACGCAGAATATGTGCTGTGAATGGGCAAAGTATAATATCCAGGTCAATGGTATAGGACCAGGCTACATTGCCACTGCACAAACAGCACCTATCCGGGAAAACGGGCATCCATTCAACGACCTCGTCATGACAAGGACGCCGGCAGGAAGATGGGGCGAACCCAATGATGTTGCCTATGCAGCTCTCTTTCTTGCATCCAGGGCCAGTGACTTTGTCAACGGACACGTCCTTTATGTCGACGGCGGGATCCTCGCTAATTTCGGATATGTTAAAGGCGAAAATGAAGTCTGAATGTCTTGCTTTCGTGCGATCTTGCAGTCTGATTTGCCTTTGAACCCTCTATTTATCTTCCTCCTCGGGTTTTGAATAAAGATCCTCTTTTGCTCTGCCGTTGAAATAGAGTATTGCTGCAAAAATCGGAAGCAACGGGAAATAAAGTGCATTACCAAGGGATCCGAGTATTAAAAAGAAAGGATTTTTTATATAATCCAGAGCATTCACTGCTTCCTCCGGATTTGTTATCCCTTTAAATATACTCCCGGTAAAGGGGATCATTATCAGCATTGAAAGAACGATTGAGATAACTATCAGTATAAGGACAAAAACTGCCACCCATCCCAGGTTGGTCCAGAAACCTTTATGTGTCAATCTGAAGGAGCGGCTTATGGCATTGCCTATATTAGGCCCTTCAACCATGAGAAGAGGAAGAATAAAAAGGTATACAGTCATTAAGTACAGAGCAACGAAAAATATCCCGATAATAAGTGCAAAGAGACCAAGTACCAGTGCAAAGGAACCGAAAAAGGCGAAAAGTATTATTATTATCAGGTAGGGGAGAAAGTACCTCAGCGATTTGTAGGATGCTACAAAAATATTGACACTGCTGTCTACAGGATTGTATATGACATAGTAATGAAGTATGGTAGTAAATAGCAGGTTGATAAGAGAAATTATAACCATCGGCCATATAAACTCCTTCACTTTTTCAAGCATCTCATACGGATCGGTCATGTATGTCAGTTCACTGAAATCAAGCGTTGTTGAAATGTACTGCACGATGAATGACATCACAAAGGAAGAAATAAATAAAACCAGAAATTTATTTCTGTAAAAGTTCCATAATGAACTCATTGCACTATCAAGAGTATGCCTGCGGTATAACGGATGACTGCTGAACTGTTCCATAAAGCTTATTACTTTAATTATTTAAACACTAAGGTACGCAAAGTAAGCACGTAGAGCATAAAGGAAAACTAAAAAAATAATATCGTATATCGCATATCACATATCACCTATTACATATTGCCTGTAGCTGTTTGCCTGATTATTTCCCCTTTCTCCATTCCCTCATGATATTGGCAAAGGGAAAAACATTGCCGTGCTTTTTTGGATGAAATATACCCTCATTTACAGCCCTTATATCTTCTATGGTATAGAATGCTTTGGGATTGAAACGGTCAATTATTTCAAGAACCTTTTCCAGTTCATTTCTATGAACGATGGTGTAGATGAGGTGAATTTTCTCAATTGCGCCATGCGCCTCAACACTGGTTGCACCATAACCGCTGCTGTTAAGGCTCTTTACAAGTTCAGGCCCATCGGAATGCGTGAAAATCCTAATTACCTGGATACCCATCGCAAGCTTTTCTTCAATGATCATACCCACTAAGTTCCCGGTAGCAAAGCCAGCTGCATAGGCAATGTAATTTATGTAATTATCAAGGTTCTGCATGATTTTGCTGATAGCCACTATCCAGATGAGCACTTCAAAGAATCCAAGGATAGGTGCTATGTTTTTCTTCCCTTTTGAAACAAATATTATCCTCAGTGTCCCTATTGAGACATCACATATCCGTGCAAGGAATATTAGCAATGGCAGCAAACCATAACTAAACAGATCGGAATTGAGAAAAGTTGTTTCCATATGTATCAATATTAATGAGAACAAAGATAAAAATAACGGTGCAACGGTGTAACGGTGCAACGGTATGACGGTATGACGATAATTTCGGACCGCAGGTGCTTGCCCGTGCACAGGAAAAGAACATGGGACTTCGAGTTACATTATAGCATCCCGTTACGGCAGCCGGCTAACGGTTACCATATTTTGTATACTTTAATCTGAGGTTAACATTATTGTCATATACATAGTAACAGGGCTCCTCACAATTGTCTTTATCATAAAGAACGTGAGGGGTAACTGAGTTGACGGCTATATAATTATAGCCTCTTATGTAGTATGAAGCTGTCAGGGTATAGGTCTTATTTAAAGGCACCTCACGGTAAATTTGACTGAATGACGAGGAGAATGTATCATATAAAATACTATCCTCAAGATTTCCCTGATAAATTCTTATGATAGTCCCATATCCGTAACCGGGATCCTCAAGCTTTATTTTAAGCCGTGCAGTGACAGGTTCTTCATCAAGACAATCAGAACAATTAATGACTATAACTCCCGGATCTTCGCAGGAGAAAAACAATGCCATAGCTATGAACAGGAATGTTCTGCTGGTAACCGTTATAATATTTCTCAATACCATTTAATAATTTTTACGGGTGCTCTGACATTATTTAAAAAGAAATTGTATGAGAATCCGAATCTCCACCATAAAGGGCCGATCTTATAGAAATCAGTACCGGTGAATTCTATAGCAGATATCAATGCAAAATTTTTCTTCGACATTTTTATGCTTACGGCAGGTATCACCTTAAATTCGTTCCCGGGCCGGATGAGAGTGCCTTTCAGCTTATTTCCGAACGAGTAAGCTGCTGATAATGAGGCTGTAATATAATAATTGCTTTTAACCAGGTTATCCGTAAGCGGGAATTCTTTGAAAATCCCGCCATATACCAGTGAACTCTTATCCAGATACTGATAAAAGAGATTTTCATTCTCCTTTATTAATACTCTTGAGTACCATAATTTTGTATCGAATCCTGTTATGATGCCCATATTGCTGAGAGGCTCTTTGAATGAAAGGGTGAATCCTGTATAAAAATCCCTGAAGCAAGTTTTAAGCGATACTGATAATGCCATCTGGTCGAATTGTGTCCTTCTGTTTACCGGGAAATTGCTTTTTTCAAGAAGGTCAATCATTTCCTTATCCCTGTAGGTGACAGCGACATTATAAGGATTGATTACATCTCTTTCAGGATCGGCCCACCTGTCGTATTTTTTCAAAAGCATTTTTGCAGCCTCTTCCTGATCGGATCTTATGGTCAGGTTCAATGCATCCCACTTATAAATATTTTTTTCATAGATGTCCACACCCTTTTTCAGGAGGAGATCCATCAGGATCGTATCTCCGTTTTGTGCCGCTATCAGAAAAGGAGTGAATCCTTCATTATCCCTTGCTTCCATGTTGGCACCGCTCCGCATCAGAAGCTCTGCAACATCGGTATAACCTGACCATATTGCCGCCATCAGGGGAGTTGTGCCATCATTGCTTTCGATATCTGTCACTGCATCATAATACAGAAGAAGATCAACAATCTCCAAAAATCCGTAAATTGATGCAAAATGAAGCGGCGCGGCTCCGTAACTGCCCTTATAATTTACATCAGCTCCATATCTAATAAGGATTTCAGTAATTTCAAAATTGTCATTCTTGACAGCTATTAAAAGAGGTGTTTCGCGCTTTCCGGTTATCCAGTTTACATCAGCATCGTATTGAAGAAGGATATTTACAGTTTTCAAGCTGTTGTTATATACTGCATAAATAAGGGGGGTAACACCTTCGATTGTCTCAGCGTCAACTTCCGCATCCATCAGGATCATCCTTTCAACCTCTGTATAGTAACCTTCCGAAGCGGCCAGCATCAGATTATATTCAAGAGCACCTGTGACGAGAAGAGGGAGATATTCTGAAGTGTCTATCTCAATAACCTCAATCTGTGCGGATATACGCATTGATAAACAGAGGATGACTGCCAGTGCAAGATAACGCGTAAATGACACTCCTTTTAACATTGCTTCTACAAAGTTAATTTTTTGGCTTTATGTAATCCTGAAAAGAATACTTTTTTAATTTTGTCTCCTGAAAAAATACCTTTGGTTTTGTCAAGGATAAGAAAAATACTGCTGATTGCGCTCCTGGCTTCTGTTGTCAGCTATAACCCTGGTGCGGTTGAAAAGAACAACAGCGTTACCGTAAAGCTTCTACCTGATAATATCAGGCTTTCCAACAGTTATTCATCAGGAAGGGGCTTCGCCGCTGCAGAAAAGAGTATTCGGTCATTCATGCGCAAATGGTCAATCACGGGAGCTTCAGTGGCTGTAGCAAAAGATGGTAAACTTATATATGCCAGAGGATTCGGCTATACAGATACAATAACAAAGGAAGAGGTTCAGCCTTATCATAAGTTCAGAATTGCCAGCATCTCCAAACTTGTTACTGCAGTTGCTGTTATGAAGCTGGCCGAAGAGGGTAAATTATCCCTTAATGACAGGGTTTTTGGCCCGGATGCAATCCTTAATGATCCTTTTTTCAGCAATCCCAGGGATAAAAGAGTATACGGCATCACTGTTGCCCACCTTCTGAGTCATGAAGGAGGCTGGACACAACGGTATGGAGATCAGATGTTTATGCCTCTGGTAATAGCTGATCAAATGGGTATGAAGCCCCCTGTTGATACCAGGACTATAATAAGGTTCGCTCTTGATAAAAGGCTTCATTTCACTCCGGGATCTGGAAGGGCATACTCAAACCTTGGCTACAGTATACTTGGTCTGGTGATTGAAAAAGCATCAGGAATGCCTTATGAGGATTATTGCCTTAAGGAAATTCTTGAACCGATCGGGATTTATGATATGATACTTGCACATAACCTTCCTTCACAGAAAGCTCCTTTTGAGGTAACATATTATGCACCTATGGATGTCGTCCCTAAACCTTCAATATACGGTACAGGAGAACTGGTATCACCAAGCTACGGCGGAAATGATATTGAAGCCCTTGGCGGTGCTGGATCATGGCTGGGCACCGCTCCTGATCTTGTCCGTCTTTTGCTGGCAGTGGACGGATTGGCAACAAGGGAGGATATGCTGACTCCCGAAAGCATTCATCTCATGACTGACAACCAGAATGGTCTCGCTCCTATAGGATGGAAAGCCACTATCAACGGTACCTGGTGGAGGACCGGATCATTTCCCGGAAGTGCCGGAATGATGAAAAGACAGGCTGACGGCATAT